>Ga0307928_10001279_pt1 | contig 19039 bp, 25 predicted proteins | sample AceLakmetagen232_FD_201815 | JGI IMG/M metagenome (GOLD analysis project Ga0307928, IMG submission 201815) | Saline water microbial communities from Ace Lake, Antarctica - #232 | ecosystem: Environmental > Aquatic > Non-marine Saline and Alkaline > Saline | place: Antarctica: Ace Lake... | reverse complement strand
ATTATGTATGATTTTAAAAATAAATATATTTTGGAGGCACAAAATGAAGATAACGGTTGAAAGGGGAGGGAATGAGTAAGAAAATAGACCCAATATGTTTATTTCATGGCAAAAAGATGTCAGAACACAGATGTCTTTATTGTTGCATATGTTTTGAATTGCTAACTCCTGATGAGTGTTTTATTGATAAAAAGGGTGTAAAATGCGACATGTGTAAAGAGTGTGGCAAGAAGGAGGCACAAAATGACCAGTCCTAAGTGTAGAGATTGTGAATATTTTAGTATAAGAAAGCAAAAGTCTATGGGATATTTTGCACCTTATCATTGTTCTTACTTGAATCATGGAATTTTCAATAAAAATATAAGAATAGATTCAATAAGTTTATTTAAAGGTCAATTGTGCAGACATTATAATTATAAACCTATAAAATGGTGGGAATTTTGGAGGTATTTATGACCAGTCCTAAGTGGAAGAAGTTTATGTTAGAAAGTAATGGGATAGAGGGAGAATATGGTATCAATCCTAATGATGAGGAAGTTTTTGAACTAGCAAGAGATGGAATATTTAATGAAAAGTACCTATTAGATATGCACGGAAAAATAACGGAACATTTAGCTGTTGAATGGGGTAGTGAGTATAGAACTTGTGATGTAAGGGTAGGAACAAGTACTCCACCTTCATATAAATTTATTACAGGGATAATGAAGAAGTATTTTGAAGACTTTGATGATATGGATTCTTATGAGGCTCACAATAGATTTGAGAAGATTCATCCCTTTGAAGACTTTAATGGAAGAATGGGAAGGTTAATTTGGTTAAGTAAAGCTGTTGTTGAAGGGTATAATTTCCAAATACCATTCCTTCAAATGTACTATTATCAGACGTTAGAGAGGTATAATAATGAACAGTCCTAAGAAACCAGTTAAGAAAAGTCCAGAGATTGTAGAAAAACAAGGTTGGTCTTATAACAAACAGGTTGGATATAATCAAGCCTGTGAAGATTGGCAAGCCTACCACGACCACATAATAAGTCAGTTGCCTAGCAAAAAAGAACTTAAAAGAATGGTGTTGCTTCACGAAAGTATGTGGTTAGAAGTAAAGATGAAACATCAAGGTCGTAAAAACTATAGCAAAGTAAAAGAACTTGTAAATTCCATATATGCAAGACAAAGAAAGGGGTTAGATGGCTAAAAGAACAAAAAAAAGATGGGAATTTCTGTGCTGGCAAGCGTTAAGCAAGTGGAAGCGACAATCTGGAGTTTGTATGCGTTGTGGAAAGACTAAAGATCCCGGGAAACTTCATGCACATCACTTAATCCCAAAGTCTAAAGGTACGTATGCTAAGCTTGAACCTGACAATGTTGTGGCTCTTTGTGGTTGGTATTGCCATAAGATGTGGTGGCATGGACAGTCTACATGGGAAGAACAAAGAGATTTAATTGATAAGTGGATAGGGCTTGATAGATATCAGGAGATAAAACTAAAAGCTAATTTTTCTTGCAAATATGATGAGGACGATTATGATAAAATGTTAACTTTTTTTAAAGAACAAATTGCAAAAGGAGAAAAAGAATGTTAAATATAATATGTTATTCAGTAACAGGGGCTGTAGCAATACTTTTGTTTTTAAAGATGCTTTTTGGGATATTAAATTTATTTCACGATGTTGAAAGACATTTTCACGATGTTGAAAGACATGGAGAAATTTTTAGTAGGGTGTGGGATAGTATTAAGAAGTTAGAAAAACAGGTTAAGGATAAATAAAGTTTTGGCGTGAGTGGCGTGGTAGCCTGATAGTAGTTAGAGGCTTGAAACCTTTTAACCAATTCGCAGACCAACTGCCTCACGCTAAGTAAAGTTTCACCCTGGTTCTGTTCGAGAATAAGCCCTCCACAGACGCAAGTGACTTTCCCAAAAGTCAGCCAGGGTACAGAAAGGTATTATGAAAGAATCGGAAATACTAAAACAGAGAATACATATTAAACAAGAATTAATACATAGAAAAAAGTTAAATCCTTTAGAATTCTTTGAGCCTCTTCCTATTCAGAAAGAGTTTAATGAAGATCCTGCGAAAACTAAAGGTTTGCTTGGGGGAAACAGATCAGGCAAAACTGAAGACATTGCAGCTGACATTATAGATAAGTGTCTTGCTACGCCTAAGCAGAGATGGTGGGCAGTTGCAGAAACATTTCAAGACTCAGTTAACATTCAACAAAAAAAGATATGGGAGTTTTTACCTAAGACCGGTATGAAATATTGTAAGTTCGGCGAAGTGTTAGGATTTACCAATAGAAAGATTATATTCCCAAATGGTTCAAGCATCCAGTTTAAGTCTTACGACCAAGGCAGAGAGTCTTTTCAGGGTGACGGTGTGCATGGTATTTGGAACGATGAAGAGCCACCATACGATATTTATAAAGAAGAACGTATGAGACTTATGGATTTTGACGGTGAAATGATACTCTCTATGACTTCTCTAAAAGGTATGACAGACTTAATGAGCGAGATATATGAGAATTGCGATATACTTAGATCAGAACCTGCTCCACTATTAGATAATATGATGCTACCTAGAGTTGGAGAAAAAGACGGAATTAAGTTATATTTCTTATGGACACAAGAGAATATACATATTAATCAAGAGAGAGTTATGCAAGAAGCTAAGTTTCTTACTAGAGAAGAGATGAAGAGTAGATTGTATGGCGTTCCTATAGGCGTTGCTGGTAGAATATATACGACATTTAATAGAGATGTTCATGTTATTCCGTTTGATATGATTCCCGACAGGCAAGTTACTTTATATCACGTACTCGATCCTCACGATAGAAAACCCTGGGCAATGCAGTGGTGGGCAGTACATAAGACAGGAAAGGCTTATTGTGTTTGGGAATATCCTTTTAGTCAAAACTTCAACGATATGGAATCAGACGATAAGACATATGAGGATTATGGAGAAGTTATTAAAGATATAGAAAATGTTTTAATGGAAATTTTCGGCAGAAAAGTACACAAGAGAATAATTGACCCTAATTTTGGTAATTCAACCATTAAAAAAGCTGTTAGAAGTGGAGGGCAATCGCATACAACTGTTAAAAAAGAAATGGCAGCTCTAGGATTTAAGTTCCATGATGGAATAGACGCATTGCAAACTGGTCACTTGCAAGTTAAAAAATGGCTACATTGGGAAGAAAAAGATGATCAAATTATAGTACAACCTAAAATGTATATAGCAGATCACTGCCAGAATACTATAAGACACATATCTAGATATAGCTTTGGAGACATTGAAACTCATTCTGGAGACGTTAAGGATATAACTAAACCAAAAGATAAGTATAAAGATTTTTGCGACGATACTCGATATATGTTGATGAGTAATCCGACATATGTATCAGCGATAAAACCAGAACGCCCAAAAAGGGATAAAATGTATTAAAGGAGGAAAGATGGAAAAGAATGATTGGAAAGCGATATCGATTGCAGTAGCTTTAATTTTACTCGGCGTAAGTATTGGTTGGCTTCAATAGGGACATAACAATGCTCCTGAAATAGAAAACAAATATGACCATCCAATAAATATAAAAATGGACGCTAGAGACGTTGTTTTAGTTTATATAATGAACGAAAAAAATGATAATTGGTATATAGAGGATATTCATTGGATATCCCCAAAATACAATAATTATGGAAATTATAAAAAAGTTTCCGTTTCTCTATATAAACCAAATGAACCATGGATTAAAACATATTTTGATGTATGGGTTGAAAATATAAACAGCAAAGTAGTTAAAGTTAACGATCATGATGGTGAGTGGAGAAAAGAGGCTTTTAAAGGTTTTGAGTTTACATCAGCATTGGTGTTGGAGTAACATGCTATATATCATAATTTTCGGGATTATAGTCTTATTGGCAGTACAGTTAATTTCAGTTAACAACAAACATGAAAGAAGGAAGAAATGAGAAAAGTAAGAGCACTTAGAGACGATGTTATCGTCAAAGTTCATCACAAAGATAAAGTTGGAAGTATATTTTTTCCAACTGATACTGCGAAAGAATACAATGCTGACTTTTACGGAGAAGTTATATCTGTCGGCAAGAAATACAAGTATGATGTCCATGTCGGGGATAAGGTAATCTTCACAAGACATGAAGGTAAGCGAATAACTGTGGACGGAGAGAAGTATCTCGTCTTAAAAAGTCGGTGGGTTTTAGGCACAATAGAGGAGGATTAATGGAAACAGTTACTAATATTATAATGGGAATACTTTTCGCAGTTTTAGTTATTGTGCTTTCAGATATTTACTGCGCAATAAGTGGAATAAAGAAGAAAACCGATAAACAGATAGATGAATTAAGAGCTATGAATGACAAGTTAAGAAAAGATTTAGGCAAAGATAAGAAGTAAGGGGCATCTCCTAAAGACAAAACTTTTCGGATAGCCCCCAATCGTGATTATTTTAAGTCTGCTGTTACCTTTTTAGCTTTCATCACTCTGGTTTCAGCTCTTTCAGAATAAAATGTTCCGTCATAAGGAGCAACTAGAGTCTCTCCCTCTCTAAGCATGACAATCTCGTCTTGGTTAAGTACAAAGACAGATACTCCGCTACACCCTGTTAATACTATCCCAACTATCAAGAAGGTCAGACTTATTTTTATTCTTGTGAGAACTTTTAAGTTTCTTTTCTGCTTCATCAGCTAATTTCCTCTTTGTTCTGTTTCTTCTGCCATAATAACGCCAAATGCCAATCGCTATAGCACATATACTAGATATAATACCCAATATTGTAGCGTTCACTATTACCAGCCTATCTTAAAGTATTGTTTAGCAATTTCTTTGATTTTTGCCATAATTACATCATCTTTTTTAGTCTCTGTTGCAGCAATAAAAGCCTCAACAAATCTAACAAATGCAAGTATCGCAGCAGTATACTGTACCCAATATTCTTTAACATGTCCTACCAATGCCATAATTTTTTCAATATCCATAACGCCTCCTTATTTTTTTAGTCTTGATACACTCAACATAGGAATCAAAACTATTAATATAGCTAAAATTGTCTCTTCACTTCTAGGGTCAAAACTAAAGCCTAAAGCACCCATACAAACGTACGCAATAGCCCCTAATAACGTGCTGAAGCCTACTAGACGCCACTTTTTTTGAAAAGCTAACGTTAGACATGCAGCAAAGGCACACGTGCCTCCAAAAGACGCTCTGAGTAATATGCTCATAGCAAATCCGTATTTATCCGTGTATGGCATACTTAGTGCCAAAGCGAGTAACGGGAATGTGAATAACGCCCTCTGTAACCTTGAAAAATGACACATGCAAGCAGTTATCCATAGACTGCCGATAATTCTGCGGAGATATAAGCCGTAACCCATTCCTCCTATTCCGTAAAGAACACAAAAGACAAAAATGCAAAACAACTGCATTATTATTTCTTTTTGTCTCTCTATTTCATATTTTGATATTGTCATCTTTTTCCTCTAGCTCCTGTATTTTAAATTCTAACTTAATAAACTTGTCCATGTCTTTCTGAACTTCGCCCCAGTCTCTCGCTATTTTGCGGAATAACATGTGTTTTTCCTGTTTAAGTCGGTCTATCATTTAGTTCCCCGATATTCATCAAGCATTGTTTTGACAAATACTTTTTCATCTTTACTTAATCTTTCATCATATTTATTAAGTTTTTTTATGAATATATTTATAGACTCATCTCTCTCTTTTTTAGTAGCAACTGCAAATACATTTATAGCTTCTCTTATTGCGAGTCTGTTATAACTTGCAGCAAAAGGCATTTTAAGAGCTTCTGTCGCAGCTAATTTAGCACCACGTTGTCCAAGTACAAGCATAGCTTCATCTTTATCAATCGGCTCACCTTTTCTCATTCTATTTATAAGTATTTTTCTATATGTAGACTTTTCAAAAGATTCCTTTGTTCTTGTTCCTCTAGGTATTCTATCTATAATGTATCTTGTCATTAGTTTTTGTGCTGTGCTTCTTGATATATAACTCGGAGCTGGAGTAATACCTGATATTGAAATCCAAAGGTTTCTCCACTTATCATCTGGCGATGTTTTTTTCAGTCTTTCATAACTCATAAAAGATATTGGTCTAGCAGTTTTTCTGATATGTTGTATCTGACTATTCATCTGGTCTAACAAAGGATCTCCCTCATGCCTAATCTCAACATCAAAGAAATCTTTATTTGATAACAAATCTCCAAGAAGTCCCCATTGTGGATGTATCTTATGAGTTGTAGTTTTAAGAGGTTGAGTTCCGTAAGCATACCAATCTTTAGCGTATGTAGGCAAAGATAAGCGTTCTTCTGATCCGTCAGGATTTATGTTTCCAGTTCTAGGAAAGAAATAATCTTTTAATTCTTCTGGATATTTTCCAGTTAATATTTTAGTTATAGTCGCTCCAAGAACCATATAAGTTACAATAGCTCCAATAGTATAAGCCATTTTATGACTTAAAAACTTATCTCCACCTTCAATTCTGCCTTTAGTGTTTAGTAAATCAACTCCTGCACCAGCGTATTCTCTCCATGACCCTAAATTCCAACCTACACTACGAACAGCTAACATCGCAGCATCTTTTAAGATTTTATTCCAGAATAGATTATCGTAAACAAGTTGTCCCATTCTATTATCAACGCTATCCCAAGAAGACATTAATCTTACAGCTAGTTGGTCTTCAGTTAACTCGCCAGCTTCTGCTCTTTTTAATTCATGTTCAGCTAACTTTGAAAACAAACCTACCTTACCAGTAGGTACATACCAAGCCATCAAAGGTTTAGCTAAAGTTTCTAGGATAGAACCAGTTAAATTTAATGGGAACTGTAGAATACCTTTAGCTTTTTCTAATGGAGAACCTTTAACTATATTAGAGAAAGTTTTTTCCAAGCCCTTTATCTGTTGGTTATAATACATGGTATCCATTCTATCTCTACCACCAGAGTTTATTACCGCCTCTACCATTGTCCTTAATTTCGGATCTGTAATATTCTCTAATCCCTTACGATATGCTTTTTTTATTCTTGAACCACTCCAAACAGAAGGTATCGCAGCAACTGGAGATAAAACAATGTCTTTTAATCCAGATAACAACTGTCCTTTTGTCATTAGTTTTCTAAGACCTAGCCCAAATGTAGATGCGGTCATATCTGTTGTTACATTTAATGCGTGAAATCCACTAAGCGCTAACTGAACTTGGTTTAAAATGTTACCGGTCCCTCTTAATAGATTATAAGAATTTGATATTATCTTATTATCAGCACTTCTAAGACCTGGAGACAAATGATTATTCAATAAAGTTGCTACTGGCTCAGGTGCAGTCCAATATCCTAATGTAGTGAATCCAGGTATTTTTATTTTTGCGTCTGATTCCCCTAATACTAAAGATGGTTTAATGTCTAACAAAGGTCTAAGCTCTGCATTATTATTAAGAAAAGCTCTGAACATTTTATATAAATCTGGAGCAGTCTTTTTAAACTTATCAGGTGCGTGTATAAGAGCTTCCAACATTACAGCTTCTTTTTCTCTAGCTTTACGGACATATTTTGCAAATCCAGAATCAGGCTTAACGTGGCTTAACCTTTCGTACCGCATATCAGCTAGTTTCCGCCATTGCTTATCTATTTTTTGTCTATGTTCAACTGCTTCTTTTGTTGGTGTCCATTTTTCTCGACCCTTGTTTTTACCTCTTGTGATCTCTCTATATTCTCCATCATTAGTACGTCTCAACAAATCATATAGTTTATACCTATACCCAAGAACATGTCCTATCTCATGCGCAAGTACACTTTCAGGTGAAGCATATTTAGTTCGTACTCTCTCATTTCCGGTTTTACCATATTCTCCAAAGGCTTTACCTAATGCTCTACCACCAATGCTAACTAATCTTTTTGTATTTATACCTAAAGAATTAGATATATCAAGAAGTTGGTCAACTAAGATAACATCATACGCTTCTTTTTTTGTTATTTCTGGTGGCATGAATATAGTAAAAGCACTGTCATTTATACGCAAATATCCATCTGGTGTCTTACTTCTTGAATAGGTAAACTTTAGAAGTTCCTTTTCTTTTAAGTCTCTTATAATGTTTTGCGCCATTATATATCTATCCATCTCATGTATCTTTAAAGAAACTAAATCAACTGGATTTTCGCTAACAAGTTTTAATCCTCTCTCAACTCCGTCTTTAATTGTCATAATCTTTCGCTGTTTAAGAAACGATTTTGAACCTTCAAGTCTTTTTCTACCCAATATTGTGGAGATAACATTCTTTGCCTTTTTCGGGTCTTCCCATATATGAGGGAAATAATTCTCGTAGAAACTTTCCAAATGTCCTTTTCCTAAACTCTGCACAGCATCTTTTCTACTATCTAAGAGTTTTCTGAAAACATCAGATATCTTTTGAGTGTTTTCTGTTTGTTGCGGTTTCCCATTTTCCATATTATCCATGAACTTATATACATCATCTTTGCTCATCCAAGTAAAAGCTCTGTGTGCTTTCTTTAAAGTTTCTTGAACAACAACATCTTTATATGCTAATTGAGATATATTCTTTCTCAATATAGTTGCACCAAGTTCTGCTTTTTTCCTAGCTGCAGGAGCTATTATCCGCAAGGCTTCATCTATAACACTAAACTTTTCATCCGGTAGTTCTTCGTCTACCTTTGAATAGTCTGTCTTTGGTGGATGTTCCTTAACTGGTCTTTCATTTGCTTCAACAGTTCCGTACCCTTTTGGAGTTTCACTTGATACAGCAGCAACTGAAGAACCAGCACTTGCTCCTTTAACTTTGACTTCATGTGCCTTGTTATAAGTGTCGGTGAGTTGGGAATCAGAAAGAAAACTTAATTTATTTTTACTGTCAGAATATATAAACTCTGCACCAAGCCCAAAGGGTCTATTCTTATCAAATTCAGAAGCCGAGTCTGCTATAAGGTCTTTTGCTTTAACTTTTTTACTTACTACATATTCTTTGCCAGCGTAAGATTCGGCAGATAATCTATCTACTGTTACAAAATCGCCATCAACAATTTTTTGTGTCCTTGCATCTGATACCCCTCGATATATTGTAATCTCTTTTTCTGGGTCAATACCAAGTTCACTTATCCGAGCAGAATCTTCAAATATTTTATACTTAGCTCTTAATTGCGGATTGTAATCCCTATATTGGGTTGCACTACCCCTCATAAATCCCAACCATTCTTCAGCAGTCTTATACTTCAATGCTTCTTGGGCCAATTGAGCCACTTCTGACTTGGCTTCTTCTCTTTCGTATTCTACATCCCTGTTTCTTTTTTCTATAACAGTATCTTCCATATTGCTTATAAATTCTTGTTGTTTTTCTGTGAGTTGTTTATTCTCCATAAATTTATCAATGGCGTTTAAAGCAAATTTCTTTGTTAGTCCTCTTCCTTTAAAATATTCTGGAAAAGATGACGGAATAGATCCCCATTCTCCAGCATCAGTTTTATATCTTTTTCCAGCTTCTCCTTCTGAAATATCTGTACGTATCTCATTCATATAAGTCTTTTTATCTTCAAGAGACATTGGTTGTTCTGAAACTTTTATCTTTGGAACAAATGGAGTTATTGGTTTGATTGGAACTTTTGCAGTTGGTTTTACAACTGGCTTTACAGCTGGTTTTATAACTGGCTTGATTTCTGGAGTTGGAGTTTTTATACCAGTCTTTTTACCAACACCTCTTACAAATGCATATGGTTCTTTTGCGGGTTTAATAAATGTACGTTCAAGCCCTGTATCTATTTTTCCAGAAATAGACTGTGGTTTTGATACCTCTTTAATAAGAGTATTAGCCATCTTATCAGCTTCTTTAGGTGAGATGCCTCTCTTTGAAGCCATCTTTATAAATTCTTTTTTCTCTCCCTTTAAAACTTTCACCATTTTATTATGAGTTTTAATCGCAGAAACTAGGTCTTCACCCTCTTGACCCATTGATTTTGCAGTTTTTTTAGCAAGTATTTTAAATTCTGGAGATATAACAGAAAGCCCAATTAAACTTGCAGTTCCAGATGCCATACTATACCATACTGGAGCTTTTTCTCCTGTTACTGTTTCATAATAATTTGCCCAAATATCACTAAATCCTTGTGCATACTTTAAGTCTTCTGGTGGTATATTCTTGCCACCTGCTACTTTCAGGTCTTGTATAATGCTTCCAGCGTAGTCCTTTAAATTATCTGGGATAGCTTGTAATATTTCTTTTCCAGACTTTCTTTCTTGAATCGCTACTCCAGGACCTGATATTAATGCTTCTCCCCAGAGTAAAGGGAACGCACCTTTAACAACTGCGTTTATTCCAGATAATGTTTCCCATGCTTTTTGTTTCTCATCATAGTCAGGGTGTCTCGGATCTCTAACATTGTATTTTATTCTTTCGTCTTCTTCACCCAGTTTTGTACCAACATCACCAAGAGTTTCCTCCAAAGCGAATGGATTCTTAGCTCCCTTAAAAGCGTCTGAATCTGTAGCTGTTAATTGTTTAGGTGCAAAATCTGTTACTACTTTCTTTTCTGGCATAAATGGTTCTATAGTTTCTTCTGCTTTTCTTACTGGTTTAAATGGTATTTCGCTTGCCCCAGCTTCAGTATCCATAAAATTCCCTATCTTTTCCATCCAAGACTCTGATGATTCTTTGCGTCTTTCTGTATGAGGTTTGCCAGGTTTAATAAATCTATTTTGCAGAATATCTGTTATTTCTGATAAGTCATCTCGCTTAGATGCGTCTTGTATCTTTTGTCTGTTACCAGCACCTATATCATAGTTGTCTCCACTTTTTAAAACATCGTCTATAAAGTCTATTTGAGATTCATTGCTATCTTGTTTATCTGTATTTTCAATATAATCTTGATACCCTTTTTTCATACCACCTGAAAACTGAATTAAACCATATCCTTCACCACCAACTTGGTTAGTATCATGTTTGTATGTCCCACCAGTTTCAACATCAATATGACCCATTAATGCGGAAGAAACAGTAGGAGAAAATCGTTTCAATAATAACTTAGCAACATTTTCATCGCTACGCTCTTCTTCAACCTTTTTAATAGGCTTAAAAGTTACTGAATCTCCCATTCTCCTCCTCCAAGATATTTTGCTTTCCTACCATCCTCGTCTTCGTAAACCGCATCTAGTTCATATTCATCATTTGGTTTTTGTTCTTTAACTTCTGCTTCTCCATATTGATCCCAAGCACTAGCTTCTTTGTCTTTACCATAAAACTTGTTTTCTAGGATATGTAAATATTCAGCTTCTTCGCCAGATAATGTTCCAGTTTTTTCTTTTAATCTTAGATTGTTTACAACTTTTGCAATTTTAGCATAGTTTTCCTGCGGTGGTGCTTTAGGTGTATTTGGTTTTGGATTTTCTCTAAGATAGTCTTGCTTTTCATAATAGTAGCTCATATCGTCTTTTCTTTTTTGCCTTGCTTGATCTTCTTTGTATATATTTTCTTTATCAGCTTGACTCTGATCGTACGCTCTTTCTTCTTTTTCTTGTTCTTCTTCGTATCCTCTTTTTTCTTGAGCTTTAACTTGAGCTTGCTCGCCTTTAAAAGTTTCCTTCAATGCAAAATCTTCCATTCCACCTTTTCTTTTAAGTCTCTCCTTTAAGAGTTCATTCTTAAACTTAGCCTTCTCTACATTGTATTTTGTAGCCTGATCCATTATCTTAGCAAATGCGCTTGCAGGATTATCAACTTTTCTATCAGCCATATCTACCTCCCAATTATATTGTTCTATCATTAAAGGATGCTAATGTTTTATTGTTGACATCAAGTCCATTTAATGATATGATTAATTTATGAAAAAAATTCCCAAATACATCTGCTCATATTAAATTTCATAACCTTTCTAAAGCTAATTCTTTATAGCCTGTACATTTACAATATCCTTTAATGGACTTTCCATTTTATTATTTCCCTTAAACCCATCTTTTGTAATTTCAACTTCTTGATTATTAGAATATTTTACTCTAGTTATATTTCCATTTTCATCTCTTTGCACTTCTGCCCAAGATGCACATCCAGTACAAAACAATAATGCGAATATTATTAAATACCTCATGCTACGCCTGCTATACCTAAATCTTTTAAAGCATTATCTATCCACGCCTGAGTTGTATCGTTCTGACCTGAAGCATCTTGTCCTCCAAAAGAATCCATGCTGTCATACATACTTTGAAACCAATCTGTACCTCCGCCACCACCACTCATACCAGACATTGCCATACTTCCTAAGCTCCCTAACATATCCCAACCTTCGCCACCACCTAGATCTTTTTGCGTAGTAGTTGAACTTGACTGTCTCATATCAGGTTTCTGATCCATCATATTAAACATATTTGAATACCAGTCTTTAGTGAACTGCTGTTTTTCCTGTTGCTCTCCAGTTGCCATCTTAATTGCCATTTCACTTAATGCATCGCCTTCTTCAGCGCCCATCTTAGCAATAGTTCTTAATTCTGCAGGCTGTCCGCTCATATTTCCTGCTGCCGTTCTAGCTTTAAGTTTGCCAGACAATCCAGGAGTTAATGCTGATCCCCAATAATGCTGGGATATCTTTTTCTGCGCTAAGTCTTGAATATCTCCCCAATTACTAGATATTTCATCATAGTCAGGTCCTCCCTTTAATTTGTCCCAAACGCCTGCTCTGGCTCCAGCAGCTTCTTCAAATTCAGGCATCTGAGTAAACTCTCTTGAAGTAGTCTGCTCACTTCCTTGATCTCTGCCCCACATATCTTCCCACCAGCCCATATTAGTTCCTTTCCTTCATAAGAGTGTCTTTGATTTTGTCCTTATATTTAAGGACTTTTCCAGAAGCCTCTATGTCTGTTATAGCGCTATCTATTAATTTTTCTCTAACAATATCCATTTCTTGCTCTAGATTATACTTTTCAGCGTTCACTTTATCGAAATCTATATCCATGATAACTTTTTGAACCGTTTCTTCTGATACGCCATGCACTTTCATGTTGTTAGCAGGTCCGCTAAAACCTCTAAATTGCGGATATTTTTCAACAACCTTATCTTTAATGTAATCCAGGTTATCGTACTGCTCTTGTGATAATGTCATGCCAAAACAGTTTGTAGTAAAACTTAAAATTAAAACCAACATAAATAACTTCTTCATTTTTCCTCCTTAAAATTCTTCAACTATTAATACTCTAGCATTTGTTGTCCCAGGTTGAGTCACTGTTCCAGCTCCAGCTTTCCACTGACCTTTTATAGTATGCGTTCCAGAACTTAGCGTTCCTTGCCAAACTGCATCTGCTTGAGAAGTCCCACCTGCATCTGCAACTAATATCCATCTTGAAATTTCATCAGTTCCATCAATATCTATAACCAAATAGAACACGGAAGCGGAAGTAACGTTACATGGAGCATTAAAGGTAACCTTAGTAGGTCTACCAGTTGATACGAAATATATAACCATATCATCCATATCAGTATAACTTGATGTGCTAGTAGAAATACTCGTTGTTCCTTCAACGCCTATAATATTACCAACATCTCCACCTTTGTCATTTCCAACACTTACTATATTACTTGATGCATCATTAAAGAAATAACCTATTCTTTTATAGTTAGTTTTGCCAGTAGGTGTAGTAGCATTTGTTGATATTGTAACCGTAAAAGTTGTAGCGTCTGCATCAGCAACTGCATATACATAATACTGAGTAGTATCATTCTCAGCACCTGTATCTATATCTGCCCATGTAACAGCTACAGACGATGTATTTCTACGCCAATTAACATCACTACCATCTGAGTTTGGTATAGCAATTTCTCCGGCTAAAACGCTCATAGTAGATATAGAACTATATAATAGCGTACAGTTCTTTCTGTATCCCTTAACAAGAGTATCTAACGCTACATTATTAATAGTAGCTACCCAATAATCAATATCTGAGGCATTTGTTCCACCTGCAGGCTGGGTTTTTGTGAAATCGACTGAATATGCTTGAGTAGCAAATAACATAATTACTACTAATAAACTTAATATCTTTCTCATTTCTCCTCCTAAGTTTTTATAATATATATAAGCGTTAAGTACGGTTGTAAATTTCCATCTGTTGTTCCTGAGGTATTAATAGCGTCTGAAGCCATAATTTCTGGAGCTGTGTCAGCTACAAATCCAGATGTACTAATAGGAGAAGAACTTTCAAGCTCTCCTATATAGTGATCTTCTGGAGAACTAAAAGTGCTAGTATCAGTATCACATTTTACAGTATGTCTATGCGTTCCAACGCCATCTTCTGCTCCACCGCTATCAGCTATAGCATCTGCATTAGTTAATCTCACATCACCATCATCTTTCATAACAACAACTCTACCTATTAAATCTGGAACATTAAATGTTGTTGATCCATCTCCTACTCCAAATATTGTGCTTACTACTGCAAATAAATCAGAATAAGTTGTTCTGCTTACTGCTGACCCATCACATAATAACCAATCTGTTGGAGCCGTGCTAGTTGTCCACGCTGTTACACTACCAGTTGGAGATGCATTACCTAAACTTGTAGTCAAATCGTCTATCTGCGTCTGTAAGTTATTATTAGTCTCTTGTATCTTTCTAAGTTCTTCATTTAAAACAGGTACAGAATCTTCTTCAAAATCAGTTATAAGTTCATCTGAAAATACTAAATTATTAGGAATTAGTAATAAGCTGGTAATTATTAGTAGTTGTATAAGTTTTTTAATCATAATCCTCTTTATTTTAATGGTGCAATATCATACATAACAAATATCTTCTTTATGTTTAATGGCTTATCATCATCATTGGTTATAGTAACTTTTATCCATTCTCCAGCTAATACTCCGTTTGTGAAATACTCTATGTACTTATCCGGATACGTGTTCAAGTCTATGTCAAACGTGTCAGAATCGCCCTGTAGCGTCTCAAATTTAATACTTAGCGTTCCACTTTCACCTTCGTGCAATACATATATCTTTTTAAGTTCTTTGTTATATCCAGTTGCTCCAAAGTCTAACCATCCGCTTGTCCAATTTATCGGAATAGTATCTACTTGCGCAGAACCAGCTTTATCGTATAATATTTTTACGTTATAATTGTCACTCTTAATAATATTGGGCGTTGTCGTGATATCGTTAGTAACCATATTAATCATATACTGCAAGTAGCTATCAGATGTTATGCTAGAAATATCTGAACCTGATGTTGAAAATGCTGTACTCCAAGCTGTCCAATCATTCGTTGCTGAAATTCCTTGTTTAATCATCACTTGATCGAACAAGGCGGGTGCATTTGCTCCATCTATATTTGCGCATTTAAGTGTTATAGTTGTTGCTGTTGAGTTTAACGTAAGCGTTGTCGCTGTATTCTGCCAAGCATCTGTATTAGTATAATATGCTCTAGAAGATGACACTCCATCGTCTATCTCAATATATACCTTATCTGCTACGGTATTTGCACTTCTTACCCAAGCATCAAATACAAGCGTCTGTGAAGCCCATTTAGAACCATTAAATAATTTCTGACTAATAGTGGCTGCTGTATTAACTTTAGCTGCATAAGTGCCTCTGTAGACCGTAGTGGTGTCCGAAGAACACGGAATTATGGTAACTGGCGTAGCTGTCCAATCGTTAGGTGAAGTCCCAAAGTTATCCCATAGCTCAAAATCATCATTTATAAGTAAATTCTTCTCTCCAGTAGGACTTGTTCTTAGCTGAAATGTTACCGTACCTCCACTATTTGGTATAGTCTCATTCCAATATAACTTATCATAAATAGCGTTTATAGTTGATATTGGTTGAGATACATAGTGTCCATTCTTGTCTGACCTATCTATAACGCCAACTTGCTTATTAATTGAGCTTACAAGCTCGTCTATAGTCTCTGTACGCGATATTTCAAGTACAGGATCATTAGTATCTCCGCCTATTGAAGTAGGCACAAGCCTCATATCATCCCATAGTCCTGCAAAATCGCTATGCCTTCTGTGAACTACCTGGCTAATTTCTTCAGCAAATGAATATATCTTACCTGAATCTGAAGCTCCAGAATATAATACACCAAAATCTGTACCACTATTAAATGAAGCAAAACAGTTAATATTTAATAAGTCTATTGAATAAGCATTACTTAATGTATCAAATACGAATATTCTATTATTATGCGATGCACCTACTCGTGAAGATGGATAAGCTAAATAGTAAACACTATTATGATATATTCCCCAACAATTCTCCAAATCAGTTGCATCTATGTCTTTTATGTCAGGAGTTATTACTTCAGATATTAGCTTAACATACTGTCCACTAAAGTTATAAATTCCATCTGTTGATAGATAGTACACTCCAGTAGGTGTGCTAGAAACTGAATATGGAGCTTGACAACCTATAGAAGTAAAAGGATCCGAAATAGTCCAATCATCAGAAACTCCATCTGTATATATTTTCTGTATTGAGTTGTTTTTCCCTACAGTTAAAACTCCTAAAACATGTTCTATAAAAGTTACTTCATCACCATCATTTTTTCTTATATCTAAATATTCATCAGAAGCAAAATAATCGTGCAATCCATCATCTGTATAATATGCCCTGGAAGCATTACTAGAAGGATCATTAGCTAAAAACAATCTATTAAAATGCACCAGTATAAACTTGCTTAATGGTGGTTTATCTTGAAAATAAGTAGTGTCATCTACCGTAGGCATGACTGCACCTAATGCACCATCTGCGTCTGAATCAGTTAATATGACAACTGTATTGTTCGCAATAGTTCCGTTTGAAAGAATTTTATAAACAGTACCACCAGTTAAAGTTCTATATATCTTTCTGCCAACAACAGTCTCGCCTAAGAAAGTTGTAGGCGCTATAGGTATCATACTTAAATCTATATCGTTATCTGATACAGTAATTACATTAGAAGCAACATCGAATAAAGTTTCATATGAAGACGTGTAAAACGTAACCTTATATGTGTATGTTCCATCAGGTCCGGCTCCAGAGCCTGCATCAGTTGCTAATGTAGATCCTAAATATGTCGCACTAGAACTTGAGCCATCATATTTAACTGGTTGATTATATCCATCTGTACCAATAGCTATATCGTGCCAGGTCTCCCATTGCCATCTTTTATCTCCAGTAGAGACGCTTAATATAGTGTCAAATGCTCCAGTAGATTCATTATAAATCTTTACTGTGTTTGATACATTACATATTAAAACCTTTGTTCCATCGGATAAATATTGTCTATGCAATCCTAAAATCGGATTAATTTCAGAAACTGTTCCAAATAGATTAACAATATCTCTTTTAGAAATGCTGCCAAGCTCGGTATCAAATCGTATATTCTCACAAACTATGCCTTGACCTTTAGGTATAGAAAACTCAGAAGTCTTCGTATTCAATCCTTTGTCAAAAGAATCAAACTTAAACATTTTTCCTTTTAGTTCATCTTCGGCAAACGTGCTAGTACTTGCCGTTAGAACCGCTATAATAACCAGATGGTATAATACGCGCTTTATCATTCATTCCTCCAGAGATTGCTTTTTTCATTCGTTTTGCAAATGTATAGTATTCTTTTTCTGCTTTAGTGGCTTCCTGATCCTTGCCTATTTTTTGCTTAGCTTTCCATTGTAGATATTTTATTATTCCTGGGTGATATGTCTCTAGATAAGACAATTGATTGTATGGCGTCTTTAAGTCTTCATCAAAATCGTTAGAGATATATATTGTACTTATAGCTATTTCATCAGTCGAGTTAGGTGGAACGTCAAACCAGATATACTGATTTCTTCTAAAGTATCTTTTTGGAACGCCACTGTCAGCAGTCTTCCAATTCTTTAGCGTATAGTTCATCTGAGATTCAGTTGCCTTTCTTAAAGGTTTATCGTTAAACCATACACCACCACCAGGATACTCGTCTATCTCTTCAAATTTGGCTATCTCAGCGGTTAAATCATAGTATTGAGTATCTTCAACAGCATCAAAAGTCTCAGGAATGTTTGACCGGATAGCCTTTGAAAGAGAACATATGTCCTTGTCTCCATCTAGTATCCAACCATTTATAACAACATCAGTTGCAACTCTTTCTGTTACTTCTGGATTCTCTGACCTAAATCTATTTCTTATAGTCTCTCTGTTCATATTTTCTCCTTTAAAATGTCTCTGATAGCTTTTTGTATGTAAGTTATTTTTTGCTTATCGTTTCTTAATACTAACTTATCTTGCTTATATTTAAGAACATTTTTAGCATGCTGAGCCTTATCTTTTGCTAACGCTTGTTGTCCATTAAGAGTTTCGTCCCTTATTTTATCTAAGTCACTATATTTAGACCTGCTCTTAGATGTAAATTCTTCTAAATCTTTTAACTTGGTTGTGTATTCTTCTATTAGTTCGCTTGACTTTTTATCTAAAGCTAGTGCTTTGTCTGTAGCTTCTTTATATTCTTGCCGGGTTTTAATTTGGTCTTTTATATCTTTATCTAATATAGTTCGCTTGATCTTCATGCCTTTTTTTTCGCTCTCACTCTTATTTATAAGCATAGAAAATGCTTGTTGAGATTTTGCTATTTTAGATACAGTTTTATTTAACTCAGCTTGCTTTCTAAGAGTTATAGACTCAACAGATCCAAGAGTTTTTGCAGCACCTTCTATGTCAGATTTAAGACCATCGAGAGAGTCTAGCATAGACTGCTTACTATCTTCCATCTCTTTAGATTCAGTCTTCATATCTTTATAGAATGATCTATATTTCATTATTCTAGAAGTAATGATTTTTAACTCCATATTAAGAGCGTCTTTTTTGTTTCTGTCTGTCGCCATCTTTTACCTCTTTATCTTTCTTTCTAAAAATTCTATCCCAACTATCTGAGTACACTTGTCTATTCTGTATAGGTCTTTGTCTCCAACCCTTGCCGTTCATAGTCTATTCCTTTACTGCTAATGCTTCTTCAACAATCTCATATTTAGTCGCTAATCCGTTGGCTTTACGGCTTATATCAACATCTAATTGATATTGTGTTACTTTAGCTTC
>Ga0307928_10001278_pt1 | contig 19042 bp, 37 predicted proteins | sample AceLakmetagen232_FD_201815 | JGI IMG/M metagenome (GOLD analysis project Ga0307928, IMG submission 201815) | Saline water microbial communities from Ace Lake, Antarctica - #232 | ecosystem: Environmental > Aquatic > Non-marine Saline and Alkaline > Saline | place: Antarctica: Ace Lake... | reverse complement strand
TTGTTGAGTACTACTACTGCTGTATTAACGTTGGTGCCCGACGCCTTGAAGCTACCAGCAGGTAGCTCCTCCCAGTATTCTCCGGCATCCCTGAATGCTTCATGTTGCTTCGGCCCATCAGCACAGACGGCGACTAATCGCCCGCCCTTGGCCAACATGCCGAATGCATGCCGTATGTGCCTGATGTCCCCGCCCGAGCCATTAGATTCCCATCTCATTTTGAACTCTTGCTTTGTCATGTCGTCTCCAATAGTTCTTTCAGTTCACTCGGCACGAGTATCACCACGTCCTTGAAGTCGATAGGCATTGGGCATTCATCAGCCGCGAACCTCTTAATCAGAGGCTTGATGTTGCCTTTCACCCCGAACCACACCGAGCTTGCCTGTATGTTGATCCCCCCACCAAGGATCTCGCTACTCCTGTATGTGTACTTCGCCCTGTCCTTTGTGTCGTACAACGGGCATCTACCTCCCGGCATCCAGAGATACCCGCTCTGCTCGTCATCTATCCAGTCGCCGTGCCACGCACCTCCAAACGTGATGATGTCGCCCTCCCACAGGTCCGCCCATGCTCCGCCGTTGCGCCCGTCGAAGTTACAGATGTCGAAGATGCATTCCCTGTGTTTATACTTCATGCCTCCCCTTTTTTGTCATACAGATAATTCCTTCTCCAGCCCATAGCGTATGCCATCCAAGGCGTCGAGCCTTCAGGTACATAATCAGATTCGTGTGCTTGATGCGGATTGTGCGCCTCATCCATCCAGTGCCCCTTCCTTCTATCCGCTCAGGTTGGCCAGCTTATACTCGCCGGACTTGATCTTCTTCTCGGTCTCCGCCTTCTTCTCTCCGAGGAACTGATTGCGGTACCTGCCCGTTGTCATGGAGTAGTCCCATGTGCTCTCGTCAAGAGTGATCGACCCGCCTCTTGCCCGTACAGCCACCACGCTGCTGTAGCTCTGGAATGTTTCGCTCCCGTCGTCTCCGTCGATGATGAACTGATTCGCCACCGGCCCCGTGTTCCCGTCCATGTTTCTAACCTTCATCTTCATCCTCCTTTATGCAATTTGTCCGTTCTCAAAAAATTCCCACTCGTTCGCTTCAATAGATTCCTCGATGGCTTCGTCGCTCATCCTGTAGTCGTACTCATTGTTGAGCTGGCGATAGATCCATCGCATGAAGTCCTTTGCGTTCTCGATGAGGTCGTCTTCTGCACTGGCGAGCGCAGAGTCAGTCTCGGGGCTGATCTCGCCCTCTTGAATCTCCCCGAAATCCACACTGAACTCAGTACAGTTCTCATGACTGTAGTGTCCTCGATGCACAACGCTGAAGCTGGCCTCTGGGTGCTTCTCTGCTATCTCCTCGAACACTGAGGCTATGCGCTTGATCTCTGTCGTTGCTGAAGACGCACCCCAGCCACCCGCTGTTTTGCCGACCTCAACATCGGAGGCGTACCACTGCCCCTCGAAGCACGCTCCGTCTCCTTGCGAGCTGAAGCCACTGAACCATATGCACGGCTTGCCGTTGCCGGGTTTCCCGTCCATTCTCGTGGTTGGTCGATGCTCGATCTCGATGCCCATGAACTTTGCCTGCTCAACAGCATTGTCTATAACGCATTCACTCCAGTATGTATCCCCGCATTTATGCTCCGCCTTAATCCACTCGTCCCTAGCACTCTCCTTGGCCCCATCAGAAAGCTCCTCGAATTTGTAGACTGTGTCTTCAGTTATTCTTTGTCTTGGCATCCTTCACCCCCTTGCTGTATTCATGTAGCTTTGTGATCAGGAACTCATCAGCCTCGACCCACTCCCAGAATTTATTGTGTTCACTTCCGTACAGGATGCCCGCCGCCTTGGCTCTGCTTACACCCCATGCAAGAGCTACGTCCCTGAGTTTCTGCTCTCCGTATTCACGCTGAGAGACATTCATCCTTCACCTCCTTCTAATACTTGTCCGTCTCGAAAAACTCTACCGCCTCTTCCGTGGTCATTGGTTCGGATGCATATCTGTTGGCCCATGTTTCATCTTCCTCGCTCGGAGTGGTGTCTCTGCTGCCGCAGTTGGGACATGCGCGAACCTTCCCATCGAAGACGCATCCACATGCATTGCATTCCATTCTCACCGTTTCACCTCCTCATTTATGTCCGTAGCTATACCTGAAATAGTCAGGCCCTTCCCATACTCCGACTCCGAAGTGCAGTCGCTTCATGTCGGCGGGCATATGTCGGTTAGCGTACCGCTCGACAGCGGCAGCATCTTTGACCTGTTTCTTCTTCCAGTCATTGTCCACTACCCATCCCCCTCCTGTTTTACATGGCTTCATGATCAGCAGCTCCTCCCACGAGATCTCTGGCTATCTCCCTGGCTTGTGCCCTTGTGCATCCGGCAGGCACCCACTCTGACCCCCAGTATCCACGATGGTCTTGATCGAACTGTGAGTCCCCAGTATGGATCATCCATCCGTTGTGTACCTGAAGCCTAATGTCTCCTCCGGGATCGTCGCATCCGTAATCAGTGATGTCTTTCGGGTCGTACGTGGACAGATCTCGTCCGTACTCGTAGACATAATCTTCTACATCGCCTATGTTCACTTGTGTTCCAGCTATTTTCATGACAACTCCATTAGTAGTTTGATCAATTGTTTCCGAGCATAAGAACCAAGCCTGAACGCCTCGTTTCGGGTACACAAACGAGTGTATCGTTCCTCCATCAAGTCGTCCCACTCTGTACATACGTCAATAGGTACATCTACTGTTCCTGCCTCACCTGTTGCACGACTGAGGATATGTCTGTATCCGTGTATCGTTTCCTGGGTCATAGTCCCTCCACTTCTTCACACTTAGCTATCAGTTCGTTGGCGGCACCCCCTACACAGCACGTATGTGATTTTGATGCCAACTTTAGCAGTCGAAGCAACTCGTCGAAGTGTTGTGCTCGGTGCAGCTTTATGCGAGATATAATATTCTCCTCTTCATGGGTCATCGGAACCGATGTGTTGTAATATTTGTCTTGAGCAAGATCAAACAATTTAACGGCCTTGCTGTACTTCACTTCTTTCCTCCTTGATAAGCTATTGGAGCACAAGTCTCACAATAGACCTTCCATCCTTGTCGTTTCATTTTCAGGCCAAGGCGCTTATCTCCGGGAGCTATATAATTCCCGCAACCGACGCGCCTCTTTAGCGTCCCCGGTTTTCAGCGAGCGCCAAACGTCACGACCGTTGACACGCCGCCGCAGATACCAGACGCCACGCCGGTTGGTTAGATTATGGTTTCGGGTCATTGCTTGCGCTCCATTCTAATTCTATACGCTTGCATAGTTACCGCTTCTGGAGTCCTTCGTAGTGTGCATGATATTCGTATCGCCATTCCATAGGGAAAAGATTTTGGATGTTTACTGACAGCATCTTTCACTACCATTTTCTCGTATGTATCCCATGGCCCTGTAACCCATGGCCCACTGTCTGGGGGTATGCTCATAGCGTTATCCCGTCAAAACCTAGGCGCAAGGCTAGGTCACGAGCGGCATCGAGTGTTGGGCAGTAACACCAAGGGTCAAACGCTGCCTGTGTATCGGCAAGCCATCCAGAGAACTCAATGCCGGATTCGTACCGTGTTGGCATCGTGTCGCCTCTATGCAGTTTTACCGTCATCGTTCCCTTGCTCATTCCAAACCCCCTATATTTTCCTTAACCCAAAGCCATCTCGCAGCTATGACATCAGGGTAGCAGCCATCCCGCATTTTTGTTTCGTGATCCATATTGACCCGCCTTTCTATGTTGGCCAATTTCTAGGACTAGGATTGTCTCCCACTTCCCACCCCGGACGTTCACCTTTCGGAAGCAGTTCCCTGATTCTGAAAGGATACTCAGGGAATAGCGTTTGTATTTTCATCATGCGCTTAGTCGCCGCGCTTTTCTTATTGTGTAGTGAGTAAATCACGCATCCTATTGTTACCGCATATTTCATACCCGCCCCCAAATCATCATCGACCGCCCCACATCAACCATCTCGCATCGCCTATGCCGGACTACCCGGCCCGTTAGCGCGTCAACCGGATCGCATCGCCCGTATTTGTTTGCAACCATGTCATACTGTAACCTCTTTCCAATCCGCACCACGATGCGCCACACCGATTTGACGCCAGTTTCCGTCTATGCAGAGCAGCGCGACACCATCCCACGCCGCCGCCGCCTCATTCCAGACGCCTACAATCTCAGAACCCAACGCCCGAGCTACTGCCCAGCGCCGCCCCGGATTATCTACCGCGCTCTGTTTAATCAATTCCCTTGCCGTCATAGTTTCCCTTCTTTCTACCACAGCGCAGCCTGAAACAGGGGCTGAGCCACTATTTTGTTGTACAATCTTGTCGCGCCTCGTTTTGCTAAGGCATGCCAGAGCCCCTGTGTGATCTCTCCGCGAGATAGCGGCTTCCCCCTGAGTCGTGTATTGATGTCCAACTCAAAGGCTTTCTCGGCCATATGTCTAGCTATGGCTTCGTCGGATACCTTGATGGTCGGTATTGCTTCCAGTGATTTGACTTTCATCTAGTCCTCCTGCTTCTTCGGCCATTCCTCTATCTTTCTGATCACGTAGCCAGCAATCGCTCCGCCAAGAGCGAAGGCAACGAGCGTCATTTTTAATGTAAATGGCATGTCAATCCTTCTCATTATCATGGAACACACAGCTTGCCAGACATTCCGGGCAAACAGGTGTACCGTATTGCATATTGTCCATTTCCATTGGATACCATACCCGGCCACATGAGTCGCATTCGTAATATCCACACTCACAGGTGTAGTCGAAGTCTTCTCTCATGATCTCCCCTCCAGTAGTCGGGCCAGATTTTGTGTAGCCTTCTTGGCCTTCGTCATCTCTTCGGCTTGCTCAGCCAGCTTTCCAGTGATAAGCATGGCCGTTGTGTAGTCCTTCATCGGTTCCTCACGTTCAGGCTTCCAGGGGCACACAGGGAGTCCCGGATGCTTTGAGTAATGTTGGTATTATTCTTGTCTGAATTGCGAGGACAACAGGTATTCTCTCTTGTGGCATGATTTCCCCCGTGAATCCCCTTCGAGAGCGGACCCTTGTTATTGGTGGGCACAGCGTGCTTCGACTCCTTGTTCATAACGCCCCTTCCGATTTTACCCTATCGTTTCAGTCAGATTTTTGGCCCCGATTGCAATCGCTTGCGCAAGTAGCAATGTGAGCGATATCCCGCTTGTCTCGCGCAACTTGATAAGCGCGTCGAGGCTATCATCATCGGCCCGAGTCAACATCCAGCCACAGTTTTTCCGAGTCCGCAAAGGATATTTGTCGCTCAGCTCTTTCTTGCTCATGATTGCACCTTGGCTAGATTAATCGTTACCGCCCACCACCAGCCCTCTGTACCTCTCCACCGGTGACCGCCACGCTCACACTCTTGTCCGACCCCCAGCGCCGATACAAGGTTGCCTCTGTTGCTGTATCGCCCGTCAAGACCTCCCACAATATGTATTCTGGTATTGCCAGGCCATGCGTTACCGGCCATACGCCTTGCAAGCGTGCTCTTAGGGTGTTGCTCTATGTATTGCGTCTTTGTCATCTCATCCCCCATTGTTAGCTGTTGCGTCATCGTTTCCCTTTCCCCCACCTATGAGAGCGAGTAATAGGCGTCATGCCCAGCTTCGTCCTCAATTCTTCAAGTCGTCTCTTGCCGGCCTCGGATCTCGGATGCATCGGGATCATCTCGCCGTCCATCAGTCGTGGGTCTAGGACGCTCTTGCCGTAGTGGTCCTTGAATGAACCACGGTATGGCTTTCCTATCTTCCCGCCATTCTTCAAACACGTATGAGCAGGTGGTTTATCGTTCACTCCCGTCGGCCTTAATGGCCGATTCGGCATGCTCGAATGTTCTCTTTGCCCAGAGGCCAGCTGCAGCTATTACCGCAGGAGCCACATTAAACACCACCACCATCAGGAATACTTCCATATCGTCCATCCTTCCTGTATCCCGCCCTCAGTCCATATGCTGAGAGCAGGACACAAAAAAGGAGCCTATCGTTAAGGAGATTGACCTCTCCCGATAGACTCCTTGATTGCTTTCCTCTCCGATGTTTCGGTTTTGACCTGCCATGGAATCGGACACCATGTCTTATTGTCACAGACGGTCAGACAAACCGCGCCCACTTCGTTTCTACCGTAGTAACCAGGGGAGACTCGGTCTCCGTCTGGGGGTGGACTATTCACGCCCTATCTATAGAGCATGACTAGGGAGGCCGAACTGTCGGCGCTCTCCACTAGATTCTCGCTTCATCGTACCATCCCGCCCTATCCGATGCTTTGCAAAGGAAGTCGTTTGTCGGGGAGATAGCTTGAACAATGGCAAGCGATAGCCAAAACCAGCCAAATCTCTCAAAACCAGAATAGTTGGCACAATTCTCTTTGCGAGAAAATAGCCCTTTTCCTGGGATTTAACGTTAAAGCCTGTATTCGTTGCCCGACCTATTACCTTGCTATTGCACGGCAAAATCGTTTATCGGCCGGGAGGAGTAGGGCGGGGAATCAATCGGCTGATACTACTCTGTAGCTTTTACCGTCTATGCCCTATTAATCTACGGTTGTCGATACATAGCGCAGTTTGCGCCACTTTTTGCCCGTAGAACGTCTTAGAATACATAAGAGGCCATCTAGCCTTGCCCGTTGTCAAGATTGCCCGTATTGGCAGAGAGAGAAGTCACTACGCCTTGCATAGTGGTGCAACTCCTTTTCGGCATACTCCCACAAACCCGGTACCATCCAAGGCGCGACAAGCGCGGAGAATGGCCGTTGAAGTGGTCAACGTACCCTACTGCATACCTGGGCAATCCTAACAGCATAGCGTAGGCTGATAGGTTACTCTGTAGCGTTGTCAAATAACAATTACCCTTAAGCGCCGCGTCGGACCTAATGCCTTCCCAGAGAGGGAAAGACACAAAGCGCATAGCGCAAGGGGTAAGACCTTGCGCTATCTCTTTTGCGGGTATGTAACATCCATCCATAATGCTAGCCATTTAGCCGATTAACCATATCCGTTATGGCTTGCAGGTCGGTCATACGAGAGGAGAGCGAACCGATATAATCTCCAACGATTGAAACCTTACCACCCGACGATGCCTGAACATCCACATGAAACTTACCATTGCACAAGGCTGTAGCAAGCTCGAGTATGCCGGTTTGGTACGCCTTGACAGCATCCCCGTGGTGAGCGCGCTGCCAATTAAGGTATTGTTTTACAGCTTGCGAGACAGCAACGCTTTCACCATCGCCGGTTTCGATTCTGTTTACAGTGCGCTTGCCCGCTTCATCAGTGGAGTATCCAGCGTGAGTCCGTATCACCTGTTTGACTTGCGACGGTGACAACGTCGGCTTGCCATTGGTGGGGTCAACTATGATTTCCAATGTGCCGAGTTTGTACTGTGACTTACTCATATTACACCCCTTTCAAGGGTTTGTGTTGCACGCTTTATCGCGTACAACGCTAGTAATAGATAGCTTGTACTGTGCCAGGTAGCGCATAATCCCTTATGTGGTATAGGTTTAATTGTCACCACAATATGTAGTATGCTGGCATTCTCAACTGTGCAATTAACTCCGTATCTCTCTCACATATGCAAGATCGGACATAGGTATAAAGGCCTATGGAGTGTGCCAATGAGACACCATGAGATGAGATGAGACTGAGACACATACTATAATCCGATTGTACATGATCAGCGCCTGATATAGCGGGGAGTGGATAATCCCTTCCCCACTCAGACTCACACACATGCCCAAAGTTAGACGCATCTAACAAAGTTAGACGAAAGGCATAATTGTCTAACTTGTCACACAGTGAGACATGGCAGCAATGATGCTACTCCATGATGGTAGCATTTATGCTACTGTGACAAAATGTCCCAAAGGGGTGGGGTCCCCCCATGGGGGCCTTTTGCGGGGGGCGCGGGAGGAAGTAGGGGATAATAAGACGAGGGGAGGGAGCACTTTTTATTTAATATAACAAAGGTGCTGAACACGCACAGGGGGTCCTGATTTTGGAACAAGCACGGGGAGGGTAAGAGTTGGGCACTGGGAGCCGGGTAGTGTCTGGGGTTCCGGGGGGGCTCCCCTTCGGGGACTTATTCTTGATGTATAGGGTTAGGGTTATGATTTACTATGTATTTCGGGGTATCCTTCGGACTCTTTCCAGCCGAGCTGGCGGAGGACCGGCAGTCGCCGGAGAGCGATAAACATACCTGCACCCGTGAAGATGTGCTGGTACCTTGACGCAGGCTAGCGACTACTACAAGACCCTCGGGGGCTGCTCAGGATGTTTTCATGGTCCTACCCTACTTATCCAGGAAGGGACAGGCGGAGATGTAGCAGCGTCCTCAAAGATGTACCTGTAAGCCCGTAGGAAGGCTTTCTCGTCCAAACATAGAACCAGGTATGGGTGGGCCAGTACACAACGCTCAAGCCAATTTAAACTGCTCATATGAATCCTCCTTGATTGACGAGATCCTACCACCCATTGTGCTGGTAGATCAAGAGGCTTTTGATGGAAAGATTACTCCCCGGCGCATGCGCACGTGCGCGTTCCTATAGGCACGATCACGCGAGCGCACACGCACTAAGATAACTAAAGAGTAACTACGGAGTCTCTGCTATGGAGATCTCCCTCTACTCGGTAGCCTCGGATACCAGGCTCCCTCCTACACGAGGGAGCCTCCATCAGCTACCCCGCCAAATGGCAGGTAGCCGGTTCATTGAATAAATTCAGGAGAGAGAAATACAAGACCCATACAGGCATCTTATCTCAAAGACCACAAAGAGTGCGTTGGGCACTTCCGGGGGCAGAAATCTTTCTGAAGATAGTTGTTGCACTAACGTAACGGATAGTCCATTATCCCCATCAGACGAGACAAACAGGCTGGAGGATGGGTGAAGCAAAACAATTACGGCATGGGGGACGTTGCTGAGGCCACGGACAGGAAAGTGGCCACTGTTCGGAAGCATGAGCGCGAGGGCAAGTTCGATATCAATTCCCTCCTGAGTGTTTCCTTGTACATCGCAGCGGCAAGGTTGGAGAGAGAAAACGCCGTAATCCAGGAAGGCAGAGAGGAGTGAGTGATGCTCGGGAAGAAAAAGCGACAGGTTGTGACATTCGAGACGCTTCTCGAAAGGGAGACCAAGAACCGCTCTGCCAGGAAGTTCTCAGAGAAGAAGGTCGGTGTATTGACGAAGATCGTACAGAAGGCCGCTGCCTGTCTGTGCTAGGAGGGACAACCGTGAAAACTACGACCAGAACCGGATGGATGATCAAGGACAAAAACGGCGCCTACTACGACGAGGCGCCTGACTTCTTCGAAGACGACATTGAAAGCGCAACTATCTATGACAAAAAGATTGAGGCGCAAGCCGTATGTGATGCCTTGTGGTGTGGACCGATAGCCATAATCAAGGTCAAGTGGACCACAAGACAGGTCAAGGAGTCCCGCTAATGCTGTACCTGAAAGACGAACACCACGTCAAGGATCGCCGATTCGAGAACCCTGAACTCATGGGGGCCAAATGAGAACAGCAACTCACGCTCACTGTCGGTTCACAGAGTCCGACATGATGACGAGAAATATGGGCACGTCACTAAGGGCAATGGAGTACAGGGACTGGATGGCCTACAGAGAGTTCAGGCTCATTACTGCCGGGATTGACATGGAGAAGCCAATGACGAGAAAGGGTGTAGTGTTCGACACGGTCTACTCACAGGAGCGTACATGACGGAGAAGCAGGAGGATGTTTCACATTTCATCAGGCTGATACGCGGCATATCCCCGCAGTACCTAAGATTTGCGTGTACCCACGGAGGGTGCCATAGGTTCTTCCTGGTCCTCAAGGACCGCTTCCCGTCAGCCGTGCCATACAAGACGACCGTGGACGGAGGCTGTCATGTTGTGGCAAAGATTCAAGGGAGATTCTGGGATATCTATGGGGAACACAGGGTGGACGTGCTGAACGTGAACAGTGCTGTAGAAAAATTCGGCAAGCTGGAGTTGCTGCGCATGTCGTCGTGCATTTTCGATGAAGGGTATGCGATGCTAAACCCAAAGATATTCAGGGATTACGACGAGGACGGCGACTAATGGCTGAGAAGTATATCCCGAAGAAGATAAGCCGAAACCCGAACGACATCATCCAGTTGCCGTACATCTCCAACAATATGCGGATGTATGTCCCGAAGGGCATGCTTGGGATATTAACAAGTGGCGACAAGAAGAAGATCAGGCAGATCCTCAATCTTCGATTTGCTCAAGGTTTTCCGAGGTGCAGAGGGAAGGTGAAGAAATTTATCTTGGCCAGGGAGGCCGAAGGCGACTTCTCTCACAGTGACAGGAAGCACATATGCGATGAGTGTAGATGCGGCAGGATCGCCGGCTCCGGGACCAAGGGGAACTTCTACGGGCTAGGAGTACAGACGGGCCACTACGGAGTAGGCTTCTGCGAACAATGCATCAGGAGCTGGGACTACAGCCCTGGAATGCTGGTCAAATACGCAAGAATCATGGTTAGACAGATGCAGACATACGGAACGGCGGAGGATCATATGGATAGCGAAGTTGGGTTAAAGATAGCAAAACAGGAAGCCGGTCTTGTTCGGCAGAAGGAGAAGGTCCGCGAAGACATGGACCTCCTGAAGGATACCCTCAAGGATTTCAAGAGTAAGATTGGCAGTGATTCATTCACCGAGATGACTACCGAGGGGCCGATGCCTGCTGCCGACAAGACCAAGGCCGAGCTTGCTCTGAAGTTCGCACTGGCTATCTCCAAGATCAATTTAGCAGACCTCAAGATGAGCAGGGACGACTTCGTCAATGTTGACGAGATAACCAAGAGGGTTCCCGCAATGATGACCTTGGGCCAGCAGTGCATGTCGAAGATCGAGGAACTGGTTGTGGCCAGGCAGGTGAAGGGCGAAGAGATTGAAACCGACAGGCCGATACAGGAGTATGTTGGAGACATCTTCATGGAAGGGATGAGCAAACTCTGGCGTACTAGCGATATGAAGCTGGGCCAGAAGTAGTGGACAAAGACGCTGGAAGCATGGTAGAAACAACACAAACAACAAGGGAGAACGACATGGACAAGGGATTCACAGCGCTACAGACAGAGAAGATCGCCGACATCGCAAAGGGTGTCGCTGATGACGCCGTAACCGCACACCAGCTCACACACAAGGTCGAGGACGAAGCGCCCAAGGCCGACGAGAAGGTTAATGTTGAAGATGAGCAGGTCGAGGCCAAGGAAGAGGCCGCACCGAAGCGGGTCGCTGCCCAAAAGAAACAGGCCAAAAAGAAGGCTGCCAAAAAGAAGGCTGCCAAAAAGAAGGCTTCAAAGAAATAGCAAACGCAAGGATCGGGCGGGCTGTAAAAGGCTCGCCTTACTCGCATGGGCGCACTTGATAAGATAGCAGCCTCGATCAGCAACACCAAGGAGGCGTGGAGGTCTCATCCAGGGTATTTTCTATACGAACCCTGGGATGTAGAGGAGCGTCCTCAAGAGGTGATTAGTCAGGCGATAGCCGATGGTGTTGACTTGTCCGCCGATTACTTGGTCAGGGCGGTCGGGACCGACCCCCATCTATTCCAGACCGGCTATCTCCTCTCTACGGCTTTCAGGCGAACGATCATGGCTAACAACCAAACTGGAAAGAGCTTAGTCGTTCTCATGGAAATACTTATGAGGGCTTCAGGGGAAATCCCTCTCTCGCTTAGATACGACAAGGGCCACGATACGGGGGTCCCAAGGTGTATCACCAAGGGGAACATAATACGCTGGGGTCGTAGACTGCCTGGGGAAGGTAGAATCATTGACCATAACATTCTCGCCCACAATGACGGGACATGGAATTGCGGCAACGTGATCGGGGTTGGTATATTCCCGGCATCTAAGATCGTAGAGCCAAATACAACGATTCGCGTAGCATCTCGGCAGGGCCTGATCAAGCAGAACTGGTGGCCAGCGTTCACTGGATCTGGAGAGCTGAGCAAGTTTGTTCCAGAGCAATTCATTGATCGTACCCGTGGGGCCTACGGCAATCGCGGCTCGAACAAGCAGGATAATCAGGTCTTTCTGTGCCGTGGTATCACCCTTCAGATGCTTACCTATGATGCTGGGCGCGAGGGCTTCGAGGGTGTCAAGTGGCCAACCTATCTCGATGAAGAGCCTCCAAGGGATGACGTTATTGGCGCCGTAGTCTCCCATTGCACTGACTGGTCGGTGTCTGAAACACCATACCTCGGCATCACGTATTCCAGAGATCTTGCATTCCCTAAAACTGTTGGCCCCGATGCAGAGACATTCCATGCTACCGCCTATGATTGTCCGTACCTGACTGACGATGATATTCGGCACATGCGCGACGAGATGAAATCAAGGGAATGGGAGCTGGGTGCCCGTCTATGGGGCATCCCGACAGAGCAGGCCGGAAAGCCGTACTACGACCGAACCAAGATTAACCTATGGATACAGAGGTTCAATCAGCCCTACAAGTATGTAACATTTGAGCCGACGAAGGAATGGCATGGCATCATTACCGACAACACAGTTTCTCATCTTCCCGGCCTGATGGATGTTCCTGTGCGAATGATCGAGGCGAAGGAAGATGATCGGAAGGCAACATGGAAGCTGTACGAGGACGTAAGGCATGGCGAGGCATACTGCGGTGCATCAGATCAGGCAGATGGTGCTGAAGATGTCGAGGATGCCGGAGACTTGTCAACCGTATCCATAGGAAGGGCGAGCTACGCCAACCCTACTAGGCCCTTCTTATCGGCAACCTTGAGGTCTACGCTACCCACACCACAGTTCGCCAGGGAGGTCATGTTCGGTGGACGGTACTTCAACAATATGCTGATGGCTCCTGAATCAGGACGAGGAGACGCTAACGGAGCCTTCAGGGTCGTTGCCTCCGACTGGCCATACTGGTTTAAGGATGTAACCACAAGACAGAGCAGCCGTAAGCAGCAGACGCAAATGGGTTTTCTCCCGACTACAGATAGGCGTGGTGCTGTATTCGATTCCCTGATACGTGACTGGCTTGACTCATACGAACCGGATGAGTATCCTGATATTCCTGACGAGTGGATCTTGCGCGAGGCGGCTGGGGCCGTAGTAAGCAAGACTCCCAAGGGAGAGAAGAAGTGTGATCATCCAAACAGCGGAACCATTGACAGTCTGATGGCGTGGGGTATACTATTGTTTGTGTTCCAGAAAGAATACAACATGCAGATCCAGTGCAACTCTGACCCCGAAGAGAACGCCGGACGTAAATCATGGCTTGAACTCGCTATGGAAGAGCAGGAGCATCTGGCCCCGATTGGGCTTGGAGCCAGAATCCAACAACTAAGGTGATGATATGCCGAACAAAGAACTAGACGATCTTGCCGAGGATCTCCTCGAAACCTTTAAGTGGTCATTCAGCGATCAGAGCGGCGACTACGACAGGATGGATAGCCTGTCGAATACCTACGACAACAAGGTCAATAATGAGTTATGGTCAACGATCTCGCAGATCCCACTGGCTACAGCATGGGGTACTGTTGAACGATCTGTTGCCGACTCGACTGAATACCTCTTTCCGTCGCAGCCCATAAATCGCCTGCTCCCAACAGAGAAGGTTGATGACGACTCTATTCATCGCCTGGAATGGGGCCTGCACGTCATGATGAAGTATCGTATGAAGATGCGCAAAGCCTCATTCAGGGCAATCAAGGATACCTTCAAGATAGGTATTGGATACAACATCATTGAGCCATTCACCATCACTCCCCCTGCTTCATACCTCGTTCAGGCAGGAGATAACGAGGCTAGGCGCATGGGGCCTGGTGTTCCTGTCCAGACATTGAGGTGCAGATATGTGTCCGCTGGGAAGATTGTCCCGTACCCATCAGGAACGGATTTCAACGGAGATGATGCTACCCCGATAGCCTTCTTCTTTGACATGTACTACGAGGAAGATTTCAGGTTGATGTTCGATACGCTTCCGAAAGACGGTGACACAACGAAGCTGATGGGTGATGCCGGGGGGATTATAGATGAGGCTCGAACTAACGGAATAAACTCCCAGACAACTATAGCGTCCTATATTGACTCACTCGGCGGCAGAAAGATAAGGCGTTCTAGCGATAAAAGAATCCCTGTAATGGTGCCTGTTCTCAAGTGTTACCAGTACAGTCGGGAGACATGGATCACTCTTGGACCTTCTCCGCATACCATCTTTGATGTCTCCGGTACATTGGGGACAATGCGTAAGCCGTTGATCAAGTGGGATGCATGGACGGATTCGGACCGCTGGTTCCCGATGTCTCAGCCGGAAGCAGACGAGAGGCTCTCATGGGCCAAGAATCTTTGGTTCAATGGAATGTTCGACCTGATGACATACGCACTCAACCGCCCGTTGTTATGGGACAACTCTGCTGGAAACAAGCCTCCTCAGTTTGGTTCACGCGGAGAAATAGGGCTTCCTGGAGACGTTACCCGTACAGCAAGATTCCTGGATGCGCCAGGACTTGACCAAGGCACATTAAGTATGGGTGCCCAGATCGACGCAGTCCATGGTGACGTGACCGGACAAAGGGACTTAACGCAGCGAAACTTCAACAGGGGTGGCGCTCAGGCTTTCCAGGAGCTTGTACAGGAGACTTCCGGGCAGGCATACATACGCAATGTCCTTCTTCAAATGAGCGGCCTAGAGAACGCTGCTGAGCAGGTTCTGATCTATATGCAGCAGTTTGGAGATAATCTCGACCTGAACTTCCAGCGCCCGTCGCGTACCGATGGAGAGCGTACCGTTGAGTACTTCCAAGTTACAGAAGATGATTTGCAGCACGGGTACTCACTGTCTCTGGATCTTGAGTCACAGCGCCGCAAGGGCGGGATGGACTTGCAGAACAGATTGGCCGTCTATGATCGCATGATGCAGAATGATGCATTTGACGATTACGAGGTCGCTGTAGATCTCTGCATGGATATGGAGGAGGCTCAGAGAAAGGTATTCCCGAAGGCCGTAGTCAAGGAGAAGCAGGCGGCTAGAGAGGCTGCCGAACAGCAGGCATTGGCGCAGGGTGGGGCACAGGAAGGACCTGCACCGGCAGAAATAGGAGCACAGGCATGATAATTGAGCTGACTATTGACGATGTGTTGGCTACTACCAAGGAGCAGGTAGCGTCGATGAGTGATCAGAAGATACGCGACTTCAGGATTGGCGTTGCGCTGGCCGGAAGCAGGGAGTCCAGTGCCCTCGAAGAGTCCGGCTCTCCGATTGGGCAGAGGATTCTACAGCGTAAGCTAGACGACCTTCATGGCTTGCGCAAGGAGTATGCCAGTATTCGCATTGGCGCCCTTAGCGATAGCCAAGTTGTCAGGGCACTTATTGCCAAGCAGGCCGGGGAGATGTATCTTCTTGCTGACATCGAAAGAATGAAAAATAAAGAAAGTCATAGCGATGGGGTTGACAACGTAATTCAAATGTGCGACGATATTATTGCTGTTAGAGAACGACTGGCTAGTTCGGGACGGTAAACCAAGGAGAGATGGGAAATGACAACAGAAGAACAAAAGGCATTTGACGATCAGAAGGCAAAGATCGAAGAGTTGGCCACGAAGGTTGCGGAGGCGGTGGCAGAGATGGAGAAGCAGAAGGCAATCGCGCTTAATGCCGAAGCCAAGTTCAAGGAGATGGGTGCAGAGACCGGTGAGAACCGGAAGGCAGTGGCGGATGCTGGTAAGCTGATGATCGAGACAAAGGCTGCACAAGACAAGGCCGTAGAAGATTTAGGCAAGGTCCAAGTGGAACTTGCAGAGTTGAAGAAACAGGGTCCCAATGGTGAGGGAGAAAAATCAGGCGACGAGAAGAGAACCGCTGACGAGTTAGAGGCTGATCTGACAGAGGACGAGGTGAAGGTGCTGGACAAGGCTTTTGAAGGAGCCGATGAAAGCATCAAGCTAAAGATTAAGTCGGACCCCAAGATTCGTAAGCAGTTCATTCTTCAGGCTAAGGAAGCAGCAGAATCCGAAGCAGCGTCTGACCTCTCGACCTGGCGGAACAAGCCCGCGCAGAAGAAGGCAGACCCATCGAGTGATGGTGACGCTATAGAGAAATTATTCACACAGAATAAGGATCGCGCTCGTTTTGTTCCAAACGGCCCGAGAGGTGGAAGCCCTCGACCCGGCAAGGTTCGCCCCCAAGGTGGGGATGACTCCAAGCTAAGGCCCAAGAATAAATTCTGATAAGCGCTCCGGAACGGAGTTAAGATGCAATATAGTAAAGCGGCTTTGCCGTGGACCACGGTTTCGCCTTCGGCGCTTAGCGCCCTAGACCTCAACGATATTAGCTCACGCGATTTCCGCCCAACCATGTGGTGGGATCGTAGCGACGTGATCTTTGAGCAGGCACAAGAGAATGATGCGGCCTTCTTGGCCTTCCTGCAACGGCAGGACACTACTCAGTTCGACATGACTCAACCAGTTATCAAGTGGCGTGTTGGTCGTCCTGCTGATCTGTGGACCACGAATGCAAAGGCTATCGCGGCTGATGATACCTACATCTCATTGGTAGATCCTCTCGTCACGCCTATCGGCTTTGAGCTTCAGTTCACGGACTACAGCTCTGTCTTCCGCGTGATCGACATTGATACTGATCTCAGCGAAAACTGGACTAATGACGCTGCTGATGCCTGTAATATCCGCGTTGAGCGGCTGACGGGTCCTTCGGTTGTTATTCCTGTAGGAACTATCGGCGAGTCCGGTGTTCCGCTGATGTCTGAAATCGGTACTCCTCATCAGGGTACGACCACGACTCCGGGTGATCCGATCCACAACAACATCACCTTGACTGGCATCTATGGTTCGATCTCGAACCTACAGATGGAATCGGATATGATCGGTGATTGGGGTACGCATCCCAAGGTCAGAGAAGACATCTACTTCCAGTATCTACTCCGCAAGCAGAACTCGCTCCTGTTTGATTATCGGTACACTGGTACTGATTCTCAGGTTTCCAACTCCCAGATCTATGTTGGTGCTGGCGTTGTCCCGCAGATCAAGACGAACGTGATGGAGGCTGGCAGCCTTGGCGTGAACATGGACGGTGTAAAGCTGAGCGACTTCTGTGAGAACTTGTTCAGCAGCGAACTCTCTGGCCCGACGAAAGAAGGCTTCTGTGGTTCCGCATTCTTCCGTGATGCTCGCCTTAGCCTGGCTTCGTCCGGTATCGAAGTCGAAATGCTCGGCATACAGACTGGCGCACAGAACGCAATGTCCCTTGGGGCCAACTCGTTCCGGTTCCAGACTCAGAGCGGCAAGACCATTGTGATCAATGAGCTGCGTAAGGCATTCGGTGCCAAGAGCAAGGTTGACTGGTGCGTCATGCTTGATCCTTCCAATGTTGGTTACGGGCGATACCCGAATATCAGCGAGCGCTGGTATGACAACATCGAAGATCCCGCACAGTCCATCACTCTCATCAGTGATGCTCTGGTTGATACCTTTGTGGCCTGCCTGAAGGATGAATCCACCTGTGGTGTGATTCGTGGTGGTTCACGCGGGTTGGTTACTCGATAGAAATTAACGGTAGCCCTGCCCCTACGGGGGTAGGGTCGCCACAACTACAAAGAGAGGGCGATGGATGAAGGTTTCAAAAATAGTTGAGTTGACCGGAAAGTCAAAAGAAGAGGTCGCTGAGGCACTTGGTGTTCCTATGACGAAGTCGTATTGGATGAAGAGCGTAGATGACGCAACGGCGCAGGAATACATCGTGGCCACAGGTGGTAGGGACGTACAGGAAGATGAACACAAAGAGCCTGAAGGGCGACCTACGGCTTCTGAGAGCATTCCCGAAGAGGCTAAGTTGTCTCGGTTCTGGAGTCCTCGACGTTTGCATTTCCTGCCTTCCGATTCGACTATGGAGCGTGGAGATATCCTGTTTGACGACTGGGCATATGTTGCTCCAAGCGACAGTCCGGAAGCCAAGTTCTTGAAGAGCGTAATAGCTCGTGACAAGATAGGAATCCGCGAGATATTCAATAAGCCGTATGACGTCCCAAGGGTTGTCGCACAGTTCATTCTATATCTTGAAAGCCTCATATTCCCTGGTTTGACAAGGAGTGACGGGGCATCAAGGGAGGGTGTGCGATGTGTTCGTGCTATACTCTCCGCTGACGAACAAGGAAAAATGGAACCTGTAGACCAAAACTCGCCGAGACAGCTTGTCGATGCTGTCGCTGATAACAAATCAATGAACGTGAAAGCGTTCGGAACTGGAGTATAAGATCATGAAGAAAACTATCACAATCATTGCAGTCCTAGCGCTTTGCGCCCTGACCATGGATGTACTGGCTGGCTCGTCCGGAGTGACGAACCCCATCAAGAAAATGACCCCTGCCGGCTCGGCCCATCGTGACCGCGCTGCCGAGTTTGGCGACGATGTCGTCACCTCCCTGGATGCCATTGTAGGCGGCACACAGGCAATGACCATACTGGATGTTACCGGCGATGCTGATGTCGGCGGCGATCTCACGGTCGTTGGAACCATCACGTCTGCAGGAACGAACTCCTCTGGCGCATTTGTTGTCGGCGGGGATTTGACTGTTACGTCAAACGCCACTGTCACACTGGACCTCACGGTTAGTGGTGGCGACATTGACGGCGCTGCCGCAACCCTTACACTGGGTAAGTCCATCGCCTCGCGGGTGGAGATTGGTGATACGACTATTGTAGTCGAATCCGAAGGCCCGCTTCACGCCACTGAGTTTGTGCTCACTGACGAGCTGGACAACCTCACGTCCACGAAACTGGCTATAGGCAAGGCTACTGCGACGAGCATTGAGATTGGCAAAACCACTATCGACACCAAGATTCTTGGCCCCCTGACCATTCTTCATGGGACCACGGAAGGTATTGATACAGAGGCTGCTGGCGCAATGTATGTTGGTGAAGTTACTGCGACGAGCGTTATCATTGGTAACGCGACGACCTGTGACGCCACCGTAGCGGGCGACC
>Ga0307928_10001277_pt1 | contig 19063 bp, 30 predicted proteins | sample AceLakmetagen232_FD_201815 | JGI IMG/M metagenome (GOLD analysis project Ga0307928, IMG submission 201815) | Saline water microbial communities from Ace Lake, Antarctica - #232 | ecosystem: Environmental > Aquatic > Non-marine Saline and Alkaline > Saline | place: Antarctica: Ace Lake... | reverse complement strand
TCCATACTCTTATGAAGGTCTGTTGGTTCATAACAAGGAACATCAGGATTTTCTGAACTAGGTCTACCACCTGATTCTTTCCACCACTTTACAAAAGTATCTTGGTTTCCGTTTTCACAGATACCACACATATCACCCAAAACAGATTTAGGGTTACTGTTCAATAAAGTCATACCTTCAATTGAATTCATTCCTTTATCAAATGATGTTTTTCCATGTTTACAATCGTTACATTTTCCCATAATCTTAATTTTTTAAATTAAATTAGTAAAAGATGATGATATCCACATATCATCAACATAAATTTCATCATCAATATCAATATTATTAAATTTTTTAACATCCGTAGAAACATAAATTATACCTTCATCCCACCCTTGATTTTTCATATTAGGAGTTAAATTAACTGTAAATTTTTGATTTGGTTTAGTTACATGCATATTATAAATTTTTTAATTGTTCGTTCAACATAAACCACTTATCAATAGCTTCTTTAGACTGAGTAAGAGAAACGGTGAGGAATCCTTCTACGATTCCACCAGGAGCGATATATTTCAAGTTAGGAACTTCCCAACGACCATCAGCACCATTAGGAATATAACCATTCCTTTTGACTTCAAAACCACGATAAGAATGATTCCTATCATATGCTTTAATATCAGTCCTTCTTTCACCTTCGTACTTATCAAAGGGTGACAATTTTTTAATATCTTTAGCTGTTTTTATCATCTTATTTAGTTATATAGATATACCATTTATTACTCAATGTTTTAAATTTAACTGTTGGTTCTTTACTAAATGATCCCCATTGTTCTGACCAAGCCATAAGAGCAGTATATAGTTGTTTTAGATATTGTTTTCTCTGATAATCGGTAATAAACGACTTTGTAATTTTACGATTCAAATGTTTCTTATTGGGGATAGCAAAAAAGAAATTACCAATCCACCCTTTATATTCGTATGAATTTGTACTAATAACAAATCCATCGGGTGCGGTAAATATAAATGCTTGGTATACTCCACCTGGATTAGCTGGAACATCAAACCTATTATCTTTCTTTAAAACTTTGATAATCAGGTCGTAACCACTATCATTATGACCCCTATTGAAGTCTTTAAGTTTGATTTCTAATTTTATTCTATATTGGTTGTCCATATATTTATCGTTTATTCCTTACAAATATAGGAATAATATATGAAAAAACCTAATGATTAGACTAAAATGTTATCTTTTATTTTTTGGATTTTTTCGGAGCGAATTTCCATTATGGGTTTTAGATAAACAATAATTGATACTTGATTTGAATATGACTCTCTTAATATTTCTAAATCATCAACTATTTTATCGAATTTATGTATTACTATATGTTTTAAATCTTTGAAAAATTTTGATGTTACTTCATCTTTACCGATAATTCGGATATCATATGCATTATATTCATCAGTAAATATATCATCCACAACAACAGCAGATGATAGATTATTACAACTTACCTTACGGTCAATAAACAACTTCACTTCTTCGTATTCCTTTATCATGACTTTAAATTTTAGAGATTAACTTTTTCAGTTTTAGTTTTCTATCACATTTCGGACAATAACATTTTGATTTATCTGTCCAACGTATCCAATTCCCATCCATGTCTTTAACAGTTTTAACATTATAATAGTGCCATCCTTCTATTTTAGCATATATTAAATTTGGTGATAAATCATCATTAAATATTATATCATCTACATCATATGATGCTACACCTTCAAAGGTATGAAAAATTCTACAATTATCACAAAGAAATCCTTCTAATTTTATTCCCATAACTTTAGATATTTAGATGGTATGTTATCCGTTAACCATACACCGTTATCTGATATATAAAATTTGAATCCATCCTTTACCATTGATTTACAATCAACTATAATTACTTCTGGATCTTTATTTTTTGAATGTCTACTTCCAACATCCATAGCAGTATCAAGATCAAAAGATAAATGAACGTGTTGTCTATTCATCTTACTTAGACCTTTTTTAAGTATGGAACCAATAAATTGTGGTGAAGTTCCGTGATATAATACCACAGGTGGAATCTTTTCTTCTAATTCCACATCAACCTTCATAGAATGACCTTGGGAAGCTCGTATAAGAGTTTTATCATCATTGTAGGCATATCTCTTCTTATTGTTATTAAGTACCACCCTGTCAAGGATAGTGGGTGTTATGTTGAGTTTGTTAATCAGTGCATCTACACTTACCCAACCATTTGAATCCATATCCAAACCATCTGGATTATGTCTCAGTAAATATGACATAGTTTTACCTATTCTCACATCTTTCATTTTATCGTATCTTTCTTCCATTTTAAATTTTGTTTTTAATTCTTCGTCTAAGTGTATTGGTATTCCATCCTTCAACATCTTAGGTGTTATTCGTTTCAATTTCGTTCATATTCTTTTTTAACTTTTTAAGTTTCATCATTCTATAATATTGTAAAGATACAAATCTTTCTGATAAATAAAAAGTTCCAGGTACTTCTTTTAGTATAATATCGTAAGAATGTCCTCTATCTACAACAGTATATGTTTCGTTTTCTTTTATTTTCTTAACAGAACCTTTATAGACACCATTAAATGCACTCAAAGACTTAGTATTAATACAAACTATTTTATCACCCTTCTTCATTTTACTGGTATTTTATTAATATCATTTGATTTATATGATGCTTTTTTGTGCCAATCTTTTCTAATTTCTTTACCATTATTTAATTCATTCAATGTTATTAAAATTTTAGATAATTTTTCATCATTAGAATTTACTAATAATTCTTCAACTAATATTTTAAATTCATCAATAGTTAAAATACCTTTCAAGTTATTACAATAATGACAAGACAACACTTTATTTTTTATTCCTCTACCACCTTTTGATCTTGGAAATACATGTTCTTTTTCCATTATATCAATATCAGTTTTTTCATTACAATAGAAACAAGATTCGTTTTGGTGTTTATAAATTTTATTATATGTTCCCATAATTATCTATATTTTCCTGTTATCTTATTAATCTTTTCGTTTCTAATTTTAATTTTAAAATTAAGATATTCTTCTTCTTCAAATAAATTATCACCCCAATTACCATCACCCATTTCAATCATATCCTTTTCGTTTACATTTGCTTCATCTATTAAGAATTCTTCTAAAGAAAAATTATCCATTGAAGTATAACACCAATAACAAAGGTCATCTTCTTTTATAACCCAAGATTCATAGTATTCATATTTAATTCCTTTACCTTCTTTGATTAATTCGTTATCTATTTCTTTAGCATATTCAATATGGTCAAAAAGCCAATCCCTTTGATTATCATTCAAATTCGCTTTAAGTATAATAAAGCTACTTGAACTACTATTACTTACATATCCATCTCTTATTTTCATTTTACTGTTGTTTCAATTATTTTTTTTAATGGTGACTGAATCTTTGTATTTTGATTTTATCAAGAATTCCACTATGTTCCAAGTAAGAAAATACCATACCTTCACCATCACCATATTCAACTTCTATATACTTATCTAAATCACTACATTTTTCTTTTATAGATTTTTCAACAATATCATAAAGTGGTTCTGACAATTTATCCATTTTTTTATAATGTGCATCCCAACCATCATCATCATTATATTCCAATCTGCGTTTAGAATGTTCTTCATCTTCTTTTTCAATCATTTTATATAATCTATCAAATTCTTCAAGGTATTCTGATGAAACTAATTCACGACCTTCATCTACACTATATTTAGAAAAATAAACTTGTTCCCTTACTTGTGATACTACACCATCAACCCCCATTATCCTAGCTGAATTGATATCTCTGAAAAGAACTTCTGCAATTTGTTGTGTTGATACAGCATCATCACCCCAATAAGTAGTTAAAAGTGGTGGATTTTCACCAAAAAGTAATACTTTAACTTCTTCTACACTTTCGGGGAGTTTATCAAATTTCAATATAAAGCTACTTGAACTACTATTACTTACAAAACCGCTTCTTATTTTCATTTTTACTTATTTTATATTTTAACCATTTCTACCTGCGCCAAATGTAATATCTGATGTTTCAGTATCAAGTCCTGATTCTTTATCAGAAAACATATTATATATCTTTCTTTCATTATCATCAAACAATGATAAATCAATATCATAATCATATTCATCACCATTCCAAAAATCACTATCATCGTGACCTGTATAATCATAAACAACAACAACATCCAACCCATTCATATCACTTGTATTTAATGATACATCATTTCCTATGAAAGATTCTAGTGAAACCTTATCATTTCTTATAGTCATATCATAACGTCTATATTGTTCTAAATCATATTTACTTATGATTTCTAAATAGTGTTCTATGTTAATACCTTTGTCGGCAACATATTTCTTGAATAATCCAATGTCATTTACTTTAGCAATACCAATGATAAAGCTACTTGAACTACTATTACTTACAAATCCGTTTCTTACTTTCATAACTTTCTTTTATTTTTTTTAATTTTAATTTTCTATTTTTCATATTTTTTTCAACTGCTCGTTCTGCTTGTACAATTGCCCAAGGTATTAATTCGTTATATAAATCCATAACAATTTCTTCGATTGTATCATCTAAATTCGTTGGACTATACATTCTTTTAAATATCATCATTTGTGGTTCTGTACACAAATTTAATAATCCTATTAATTTTTCTTTATTTGACATTTTCTATTAATTGTTTTACTTTATAACTTCTTAAATAGTCCTTCATATTAAAACAAACATAATTTCTATTCATCTGTTTGTAGTTTTTTATTCTACTTTGAAATTTTTCTTCTGTTATCCACCAACTACTATCGTCAGCATTTCTTCCTGATACAAAATAAATATAATCATTAAATGTACCCCTTCTTGCAGATAAAACTAAAGTAAATGATTCGGTTCTACCTTTCATACTTGTATCAAAAGTTGGATAATCCCTAATCATTCTTTTAACACTATTTATTATTGATTCTTTACTAAATTTTTCTTTAGATATAGGAGCACATTCGTTATAAACCTTATCAAAATCTATTTTACTAATAAGATATTCAGATACTATTTTATATTCACCTTTACTTAACATTCTTTATTAGTTTTTTTAATTTTCTTGCTCTTTCTTCATCATTTTTCCAATCATCACATTTTTTATCTCTATCAGATACATCTATGTAATGACTTAAATCATGTATTCCACATTCATAATCCATACTATAAGCCATTGGTACTTGGTGGTCACACGTACTACATAATCTAAGAGCAGGGTTAAAAGAACATTTAGATTCGTGAATTTCCATTTCTTCTATTGTTTCCTTTGTATTATAACAAAAATCACATTTCCATACTCTTTTCATATTATTTTAATTCTTCTTTAATTTCTTTTAATCTATTTTTTATTTCATTTGAAAGAGAATATCTAATAAAATTTATTTTTTCTAATTCTTTTAAAATTTCTTCATCAGGAAAAGATTTACCTAATTTTTCACATGATTTTTTTATATCATAAAATTCAATATAAATTTCAGGTAATTTTTTTCTAAATTCTGGATATAATTCACATAAGTTATTATATTCATCTATTACTTTTCGGTCTGCTTCTACAATCTTATACGATTGCACATAAAATGTATCAAAAACATAACGATGTAATTTTTCAAGATTTATTAATATTTTAATTTCTTTGTTATTCATTATATGTAATTTTTTTAATGTTCCATTATTTTATCTAATTTCAATTTTCTATATCTTAATTTATATAATTTTTTTAATTCCATTGTTATATTATCTCTTCTTTCAAAAAGGTCTTTAATAGTTGTCCAATAATTAGGACTAACACCATAATTAGAATTAATTTCTAATTTGAGGAATTGTCTTTGTACCATTAATTGATTTATTTGTTCATCAATACTATCCATTGGTTATTTTTTTAATCTTCTGTTTCCTAATTATATTTATCTTTCTTTGATTTAATTCGTCAATTTCACCGTTTATTTTTTCATTTTCATCTTTACATTTTTCAATTTCTGATTCTGACATACAAACATCCCTAAGAAGTATTTCACCACCTAAAAGAGCATCTTTAAGAAATTTTAATTTATGATCAATATCTTTAATTATCATATTATAAATTTTTAAATGGTTCAAAATCTCTTAATCCTTCCCATTTGGTTTCCATTGCAAGAACTTTTTCACATTCTTCTAAGTCACCAGGACAGTAAAAAAGAAGATTACAATGTATTTTTTCTTCAAGAAGAACAAGTTTATCAAAATCACCATCTAGTAAATCAAAAAGAAATAATTCTTGATGTAACTTACGATTAGTAAGATCAGTAAAATCTTCTAATAGTTCTTTGTTTGTGTGTAAATTTTTATCCATTTTAAATTCTAATATTTCAATTACTTTCTCCAAATCAACCATTCTTTTATGATATGGCTTATACTGAATTCCTTCCCAATGATTAATTGGTTTAATCGTTACTGGTAAATTTAAAATATCTAATATTTTTCTTTCTACTCTATCCATGATTGTAAATTTTATAGTTCAACTACAAATATAAGAATAAAAAAGGATTAATCCAAATAATTTATCATTTCTGCAAATCTCCAAAATATTCTATCCATTGCATCATCTTTATTTACAAAGCCTGCCCAATTGACTTCATGTTTATCTAATTTAGTTTTGTCGATTACAATTTTATCTTTTGGTCTTGCTACAAAATATATTACTTTTTTATAAATTCTATCTTTTGCATCGGTATAATCTATAACTGCAATTTTTTTCTCAATATCATCAGGGTCGATATCAATACCGACTTCTTCTTTTGTTTCTCTGATTGCAGCGTAGATATAAGATTCCCCTTCTTCTACTTTCCCTTTGGGGATAGTATAAGTTCCATACCAAGGAGCTTTAGTCGGATGTGCTAACAACATCTTATTATCTTGGATTATGAGTAATCCTGCTGATTCTATCATTTCCATATATTATTTTATACAAAAAAAGGTATTAAGTTTGAAACCTAATACCCTTTTATTCTATTGTGTAATTGATAATTACTTTTTCTTTTTGATTTTATCTTTTAATTTTTGATAAAGTTCTTTTATATCTTCACCTAATTCTTTAAGATCATTGAGAAATTCATCTTTAATTTGTTTAGTCAGAGGTTTCAAATCTGCCCATTCTTTCATCATTTTCTCTTTTTCAACTACTGTGATTTTTTTGTCCTTTAATACTTCAAAAGTAACTTGTACGAATTCTTTAAATTCCTTTGCCATCTTTTTGAAAACATTAACATAAAACCATAAACCACCAGCTATCATTACTACTAACAAAAGTGCTAGTACAATTACTAAAATTTTTAATATCATTTTCTATTTACTTATTTTTTATTATATATTAAACGGAAAGGGTCTGTTTTAGAATAAAAATAGATGTTTTACTTTTTTGTTTGCTGATTTATAAAAACATTTCTGAATATCATTTTATGTGTATCAAAAATCTTTTTATAGAAATCCTTTAATTTAGCATGTAGTAAATGTTCTAAACTTTCTTCGGAGATTGGATCATACGAACTAAAGAATTTATTATAAATCATAATCAATCTCCTAATTCTTAATTCTTCGGGTTCTATTTGATAATTGTGTTTTATCTTTATTTTATTAGCTTCTTCTGTGGAATGAACAAGATAATGTGTAAATAACCAACGTGAATATTCAGGTATATTTAAAAATTCATTTGTATCTTGACCCCACTTAACAATATATTCTGTTCCTTTATTCCAAACATCTTTATTTCCCCAATGTAAATCCATAAATTTATTATCTATATCAGGTGGATCATTAAAAAACGAATCATATTTTTCAACAATATAAGTATAATGTGGTAATGTACCAAATGTATTAATATCTTCACACGTTTTAAATAAAACGAAATACATTAAAAGATTATTAAGTTTCTTTACGGTAAGCATATACTTATTTTTTACAAGGTTCAATAATAAATGATGTATCTTCTTTTAGGATAACAAGACGTTTTGTATCATCTGCGTCATCAATAACAACAAAACATTCAGCAGTTAAACTTTGTTTTAACATGCCTGTAAAGATGATATTATCATCTTTTTTTATTTCTACTTTTTTATTTAATAAATTTTCCATTTTTTCTATATTTTTTAAATCATAAGGTTCTATATATTAAAAATACATACAACAATTATGCAAATATAGATATTTATTAAATAAAAAACAAATTAAAGTTGATTTATTTTACTGGGGAACCTGAATTCATTTTTACATCATCCCACAATCTTGTTTGTCCAGTTTTCTGATCTTTTACTTTTGTGTCAAATTCATAATACCATTCTCCATCTACTTTGTATAATCTATCCTTATCCCACACTTTATGTTTATGTTCTTTATGAACATTATTAATAGGAACTTTAACAAAATATTTTTCAAATTCATTAACAAAATGATATTCTTGGTTATCCCTCCTATATAAAATAGTATGATAATCATCACCTTCGGATGTTACATCATCTTCCTCATATATATCTTCAAATGATCCATCTGCTCCACTATAAATATGTACAACATCATCATTTAAAATATAATCATGTAAAACATCAGAATGAGTAGCATCATCATATTCTAAATATGAATTTATATAATCAGAATAAACCATATTGTCATCTACATAATCTGATGTTGCATCTTTTTCATAATATTCACAATAAGTTGAATCTTCACTTTTTCTGTATTCATCTCCAAGCTCACAATAAATTAATTCATCATCATCAATCCAATCATCATAATATTCTACGTATGTTTGTCCTTCATGATCTTCTTCACCAGCATCATCATATCCACCACTTGTACTTTCTAAAAAATATATTTCTTCATAATCTATTATATCTTCATCGTTTGTTAAATAACCATCGTTTATATAAAACCATTTCATTGTATCCATATAAGGATAATATGATGTCTGTTTGAAAGTTGATAATGTTTTTAAATTCATCCAATCCGATTCACCTGTTTTAGTATCAACTATTTTTTCAGATGCACTCATACTTTGAGATCTCTTATGTAACCAACCATTCTTTTCAGCATATTGTTTAAATGCTGCCATATCTGATTCATAACGATAATATATTCTATCCATAAATGTTCTACCTGATGGTGATGATAATTCCCATAGAATTGCCCTACCAATTATTTTATCTTTTCTTTCTTCATTATCTGAAAACAACACCAACATACTAACATCTTCATTCTGTGCATAAAAATCAACATAATCATCACACTTATCATATCTCATACAAGACCCAGCTAAAGGACCACCAACAGAATCACCATTATCATTTGCTGTATCATTCATTGAATAATTATAATATTTTTTTATATCTTCACCTTTTACTATTTTAAAATTATTTTTTAATTCATCAACTGATTTTCTTTTTGCTACAACAGCTTGTACAAATGATTCTATATCTTGACCTGGATCTCCACCTTGTTTAAATTCATTAGGATATACTTTACCTATAAATGAACCAATTTTAACTTCTGCTCTATTTTTAGTCCAATAATTATTTAACACAACCATATCAGAAGCTACTAATGAATCTAATTGCTGAGATACTTTTAATTTATCTAAATTGTCTATCTTATCTCCATATTCTTGTTCTATATTATCAAACGCTTTATTGGAATTAACTAAAGAGAATTTATTATCATTTTCATTTGAATAATCTACAAATGTAACTTTTTTATCTTCTCTTTCCTTATCGGTTTGGATTATTTTTTTAGCAATAGGGTGATTTATCGTACTTAGTAATTTGTGTAATCTATGAGAAATTACAAAAGGTAATTCCGTTACACCATGAAATTTTTTCTTTTCATCTTCTAATATTAAATCAACTAAAAAATTATTAAAACCATTAATTATTTTCATCTTCTTCCCATATACTTTTTTGTCCAGTAACTCTGTTTTTTAATGTGTTATCGGATTCATAATACCAATACCCGTTTTGTAAATTAGGATTTGGTACACCATTGTTTCTTTTAAGTTCTTTATCTATATTCTTACGATCCTCATTGGGTATATATCTAAATAATTTATCTTTATCCCATATTTTATGTTTATATTCTCTTAGATACCCACCTATTTTTTCTTTTTTATCACTCATTCTAGCAACTACAAAATAATCATTAAAATTTTCATTTTTTAAGAAATAATATGTTTTCCCATTATCCGAATTATATATAATTATTGATTCACTATCTTTATGTATTATCCCATCTTTAGTCTGAACTTTATCAAGTGAATCTACTTCATAGTTTTCTGATATTTGTATACCATCATTTTTATTAATGTAAGATTTATTATAATCACTCCAAACCACAGTATCTTTATCAAAATATTCTTCATCATAATCACTCCAAATCATATTATTTGCTAAATATTCTTCTGTTGCATATTTTTCTTTATGAGAAATCCAAGTAGCATCATCAAATGTTCTCCAATCATTACCAAGTTCACAAAATTTTAAATCATTTTCATCATAACTTGTACCATAATAATCTACAAACACTCTCGTTTCACCACCTTGTTCATGTCCACCTGCTGTATCTTCTAACACATAGATAGTATTATCTCCATCTTCATCTTCATAATTTGTTAAATACCCTTTATCGATATTAAAATATTTTAATGTATCCATATAAGGATAATGGTCAGCTTTTTTAAATGTGCTTTGTGTTTTAAGAAACATCACCTTAGTTATATTCTTTTTGGTATCAACTATTCTAACAACAGCATCTGAATTTTGTTGGTTTTTATGTAACCAACCTCTTTTCTTAGCATATAATTTAAATAACGCTAAATCTGATTCATATCTATAATAAATTCTATCCATGAAATATCTATCTGTCGGTTTTTCTAATTTCCATATTAAAGCTCTTCCTACAATTTTATCTTCTTTACCTTCAACATCTGAATATAATACTAATAATCTAACACTTTTACAAGTATCATAATAATTAACAAATGGTTGACAATAATCAAATCTCATACAAGAATTTGCTAATGATGAACCAATAATCGGTTTACCATTATCTGGATTTATAATATCGTAATTTTTTTCATCATAATATTTTGATATGTCACCCTTGGTGATTAATTTAAATCTATTTCTTTCTGTTCCTCTCATTGTGATTCTTCTAGCAACTACTTCTTGAACAAATGATTCTATATCTTGACCTGGTTCACCACCTTGTTTAAATTCATTAGGATATAATTTATGTATAACACGACCAATTCTTGCTTGTACTCTATTATTTCTCCACACATGTATTGCACCATCATCATTACCAAGTTTAGGATCATATTCTTGTAATTTTGGGCTTATATCTAAATCTGATAAATATTCCATATCCATCATAGAATTCCCACCAGAAAACCCACCTTTGCGACCTGCGTAAGCATGAAACGCTTTATTAGAATCTGAAAGTGTAAATTTATTATCAGATGTTTTATCATAATCAATGAACGTAATGATTGTCGATTTTCTATTTCCTACTTCTGAATCTGATAATAATTTTTTAGCAATTGGGTGATTAACTTTTTTCAATAATTTTTCTAATCTATCACTAATAACTAAAGGGAGGTGATCTTGACCAACTTTATATATACGTTCTAGGATTAAATCCAACATAAAATCATTATAATCATTAACTTTTTTCATTGGATTCTTTAGTTTTTTCCCCAAAAAAATCAGGGTGTTCTTTTTTTAAATCATTTAAATAATATTCTCCTTTATATTCAAAAAATGGTTCTCTTGGATCATCTATATGATACCACCCATGAAATGGGTGAATATAATTAAATTTTTTATTATCTCCATCCCATCTATAATCCCATCCTACTGTTACTTTATTTACATCTTCTGTTGGCATATATGAATCCATATTTTCGACATATTTTGAATTAAATTTTGGAATAAAATCACCTAAGAATTCAGAATAGACTACATCATATTTATAATAATCTTTATCATCCGAATCACAATGTTCAACATCATCTTTAAATACGAGATAATCTTTACCATCAGAACCATCTTGTGGTCTTGTTACTTTAACAATTTCTTTAGATTCAATATATTCATCAGAAAACCACTTATTATATATTGGTAACATAGATGCATCTTCTTTCAACACATATTCAATTCCACTTTTACCCGTTACTTTCATTAAATCTGTTGAATGAACAAATTTATCATATCTTTCAATCCATCTTGCTCCATCAAGTCCACCACCAGTAGAACTTAACCAACCAACTTTTTCACCCGTATTTTCATCATTGGATAATGTATTTGTTTTTAAGTTTAAAATACCCAATGTATCAGCATAAGGGAATTTTTTATTTTCTGGAATTTTTACATTTTCTAATTCAAACAATACTTGGGATTTAGTATTATCAGGTTTAATAATTTCAGCAGACATTGAACTACTATTTTCATTTTTATAATACCATTTATTACTTTTAGCATAATTCTGTAATAAATTTTTATTTTCTTGATTATTATAATAAATTCTATCCATAAATAATGATCCATCTTTATTACTATTACCGTCTATCTTATCGGGTTTCCATAATATAGCTCTTGCATCAATTTTATTTTTACCTACATCGGAATATAATATAACCATTGAAATTTTATCATCATTTACTGCATAAAAATCCATAAAATGATTTTTTTCATCTGAACTCATACAAGAATTTGATAACTCAGAACCACCAATATCATTATAATTTCTACAATCGTACCATTTATTAATATCTTTACCTTTTACAATATCTATAAAATCAAATTTGGTTTGAAAATGCATTTTATATTCGTTAACCAATTTTTCAATATCTGTTGGTTTATATTCATTGGGATATATTTTATTAATTATTCTACCTATTTTAGCAAGTGATTTATATTTATCTCTAATATCCTTTTGATGATGTACTACAACGCTTCTAGGAGCTGTTTCATAATCTAAGATATCTGTTAAATATTGATTAACTTTAACAGAATTGACAAAGTTCCATTTATCAATTTGTTCTTCATCAATATCTAATAAACTTACTTTTTTAGATAAATCTGATGATGAATCATTTAATAATCTTTTTGCGATTGGGATATCTATTGTTTTTAAAATTTCTTTTAATTCAGGTGATATAATAAAATATGTCAAATCACTAGCTTCAAATAGAAAATCATCAAATGTATATAGGTGTTTAGAAATGGACATACCAATCTATTAATTTTATACTATATATAAAAAACTATGATTGAATTGTATAAATAAGGTTGTTATTTATGTAAGAAAAGTTATTAGATTCTAATATATGTAATTCATCATAAGTAAATATATTCCCCCATATATCATCATGTCCTATATTGTACTCATTATCACTAATTTTTATTATGTATTTTTTTAATTCTTTTATACTATGGTGATGGCTTAAGATTTCTAAACCAAGGTTAAAATCTTGTCTATCAAATATATTCATTTCATTGTTGTTAATTTTTGAAGTAGTATATATTTGGATTAAATATTGGAAATAATTTGATTTATTTTATCTTATCGGAATATTTTATATATTAAAAAAACCCCTAAAAGTTGTTATACTCTTAGGGGTTTCCTGTTATTAAACTACTTATGTTTAATTAAGTTACTTCTTTGTCGATGCGTCTCTGAACATACTTTCTGCTAACTTAGCACCTAATAGGTCATAAATTAGAGGGGTTTGGTTACTAGCTGTTGCACCACTTCCACTATTTCCACCGAAGTACATGAAGTCAGGGAAATTAGTTTTATTAAGTTCTGCTGCTACACCGATAGCTTGTTCTTTAGCCGTAAGGATAACAAACTTTTCACGTTCTGAAAGTCCATCCGCTCTATCAATTTCATATTTCTTAGCGTCAGCCAAAGTTACACGGGTTTTCTTTTCAATAACTGCTTTATCATACATAATAGATGCTGCTTCAAGTGCAAGTTTTTCTTTCTTCACTTCGGTTTCAGCTGCGATAGTTACAGAAATCTGTTCTTTTTCAAGTTTTGCTTGTTCTTGTGCCTTATCAGCTTCACCTGTTTCAATAACTGCTTGTTTACGGTACATTTCCTTTTCAGCAGTAATCTTTTGAGTTTGTGTTTCAGCAACAATTTCTTTTAGTTTATCAAGACGAACATCAAATTTTTCTTCCCAATCTACTTTATCAACTACTGCTTGACCTACTGTTAGTCCATAATCTGATAAAGAACCTTCGTTACGAAGTGGTTCACCATTTTTGTATCTGATTTTATAAACTTTTTTATTTGAATCATCACTATTTCCACCAACAAGTCTAACTCTATTTTGACCAATTGTATCACCGTTTGAACCCATTTCTACTTCTTCCAATACATACATACCATTTTGAAGTTGATCTTTATAAGCTCTGTCAAATTCGGATGAACCACCAGAAATAAATTCTTGTGCTGACATCAATTTAGCAGTGTTCTTTAGAACAGCATCCCTAAACGGTACAATACGGGAGAATACAAGGTTTTCTTGTGAACGAACAGTTTTAGCTACATCCAAGAATTTTTCTTCATCTGCATGTGCAACTTGAATAATAATTGAGTTTGCTACAGTTCCTTTCACAGCGTCATTAAATTCACGGTCTTTCGCTTGAAGAATATACGCAAATTCGTTTTGCTCAATTTCTTCGGAATCGGGTAGAACATCCTTTATAGGAATTTCCATCTGAATACCAATAAATTTAGTGAATGGTACTTTGGTGTGGACACCTTGATTTGAAACAAGTGCATCTTGACCCCAAGGATACTGTACAGCGTACAATACACCAGGTTCAGCAATCCAAAACAAACTTGGTAAAAGAGCGATAATAAATCCACCTACTAATAATAGGAGAGATCTTTTTTTGTTGAACATCAACAAAATAGGGTGGGATGCTTTAGCGGTAATAACACGCTTTTCGTTGCCCAAACGATCTGTTTTTGTTCCTGTTTGATTTTCCTTACGTAATGTGGGATAAACAAACATCATAGCTATTGCAGCTATCATTAATAAAATTCCTAAAGTTGTAAACATAATTTTTAAAGGTTTTAATTAAACATAAAAATAAATACAGTAAAACTTTACTACTTCTTTGTCGTTATCGTATATGTGCTTTTATTGAGAAAGTTTGAAAAAAAGTGAAAAAAGTTTGAAAAAAGTTCATTTATTACCCAACATAGTTTTCAAAATAATCAATAGAACCACTATAAACACTATCACAGGTGACTTCCCATATGTTATCTTTGACGGTTATAATAGACTTATCATCATACTTGAACCCTTTCCAGTAATTAGCCCATTCTTCAATAGCAGTGTATAATTTCTTCAAAAAATGATATCTTTCCATATCATCGTTAAATAATTTATTGTACTCAATACCTAATCTGTCCATTTTAGGGATAAGAAGTCCATTATGTAGAATTGAACCATGCTTTTCATCCCATAAAGATTTAATAACAAACGAACCAGTTCCATTATGTGACAATGTTTCTCCAACATTATCTGCTTGGAATCTTTCATCTTTATCTAATACTGTGATATAGAGTTGATATTCTTCAAAAAGATTACCACCCTTAATAACACTCCATTTATTATTTAAATCAATTTGTAATTTTAATTTTGTTATCATATGTATTATTTTAATAAATGCTAAGATAAGAATTTAATATATAACTAACAAATAAAATAGTTTATAAATGTCTCAAAAAATACAAAATAAACAATTAATAATATCTTCGGATTTTAATATTAATTCACAAAAACTTGTAAATGTTTCAACCCCAACAGACACACTTGACGCAGCTAATAAATACTATGTAGACTTAGCAGTTAATGAATGGGCTCAAATAACAGGTGAACCAACAGGTTTTCCACAAGATGCTTGGACAGAATCAGATTTAACTATTACAGGTGGAAATACAGTATCATTACAACCAACAGGTACAACTTTTTTTTATTATATAAGTGGTCAACGATATGATTCATCTGGTGTAACATTACAAATAAGTGATGTAGAAGGGATGCATTATTTTTATATGGATACTAATGGTAATTTACAACAACAATTATTTTTTAGTGATTATTTAATTTTTGATGTTGCTTATGTGGCTGGATTATATTGGGATGCTACTAATAATAGTGTTATTCAAATAGGTGACGAAAGACATGGGTATATAATGGATCCTGTAACACACTCATATTTACATCAAGTATTCGGAACAGAATATATTAGTGGTTTAGCAGTAAGTTTAGTTAATCCTGTTGATGGAACAGGTGATGTTGGTGGCGATGCTCAAATATTAATTGAAGATGGTAGAATAAGAGATGAAGATATAGTATGGACTATATCAGATGACAATCCACAAAATTTAAGACCAATATTAAATATACCTGTTTATTATAGAGAAGGTACATCGAATTGGAGAAAACAATCAGAATCATTATTCCCAGTTATTTCAGGAGGAGCTAGATTAGCATATAATAGTTTAGCTGGATCTGTATGGGGTCAAACAACGGTTGGTCAATCTGATGTTGTAAATACTCATATTTTTGCTACAAATGATATATATAATCCCATTATTGCTATTCAAGGTCAAGCAGAATATACTAGTATAGCTATTGCAAGAAATGGTGCTAATGATGAAATAAATAATCTTGTTACTGGTGGAATGGCTTTTCAAGAATTTACACCAATAGCAACTATAATTTTTCAAACTAGTACTGCATACTCAAATGCTGTTAATGCTAGAATTCGTTCTACTGACGAAGGTGCTGATTTTATTGATTGGAGAGGAACTAAAATATCTCCTGGTGTAGCACCAAGTTCTCACTCTTCATTATCTGATTTAAATGTAGATTCACATTTACAATATGCTTTATTACAAGGTAGAACAGGTGATATCTTAAAAATTGATAAAATTAGTGGATTTACAGGTGGTTATGTTTCATTTGATGGGAATAAAATAACAGATATATTAACACCAACCGCTGATACAGATGCTGCTAATAAGAAATATGTTGATGATACTGTTGATAGTTTAACTTATTCAACTGATATTAATTTAACTGCAATATCAGGAACAGGACAATACTTAGCAACTAATACAACTGTTTCGAGTATACCAATAACAAATATCAAAGTTAATATAAATTCATTAGAAGTTAATGTTGGTAATGGAACTAAAATAGCTGATTGTTATTTCACAGATGATAGTGGTGCAACTGCTAAAACATTCACTACTATGGCATTAGGTGATCAATTATATTGGAATGGTGATGTTGCAAAATTTCAATTAGAAGTTACTGATGAAATTGATTTTGTATATCTTACAAGATAATTAAATAATTTCTTTTATTTCCTTAATTTTTTCCAAGAACATTTTTTGAACTTCTTCAAATGCTTCAAAGTTTGTTCCATTTTCAAGATACTTAACTACCTTATCTAAATCTTCATCAAAGTCTCTTTTATAGTTTTGTATGTATAATTGTTTAGCAATTTCTGATAATACGTTTGTTTTATCATTAACTTCAACACCTAGATTAGTAGCGTATTTAATTTGTTGATCTTTTTGTAAATCCACAATATTACTTAAATCTACAAGATGATTATAAATATCAATTGAAATATCCATTAATTCTTTTTCTTCTTTTCTCGCTGACCATATTTGTTTAATTGCTTTGACATCCATAAATAAAGCAAAGAATGATTGTAACAACGATTCCATTGTAATAGCTTGACCTGCTGCTTTCTTAGTTTTCTTTATTAAAGAATCTTTTGATTCGTGTATTTGGTCAAATGGTTTAATATATTTCATCTTATGGATATTTATTTTTTAGTATATATAAAAAAGGGTAAACAAAAATTAATTCATCTACCCTTAAATACCCGTTTGCCTAATTTCTTATTTTATATTAAAATAATGTCTTAATGTTAGTTTTCCTTCTTCCTCTGATGAATTAAGAATTCTTCTGTTTCCATCTTTAGCAATAATATCAAGATAGTATAATAGTTTAATGAATTTATCTAATTCACCTGTTGTAATTGGTGATTTCCCAATCTTTGCCAATTCCACCATATTATTAGATGTTGGTATTTTTTCACCTACATCCTTTGTAGATGTATATATCATTTCTAATAAGTAATTATACTTATACCATTGTTTAAATTCGGGTGTATTAATAACACTTTCTTCGTATTCCATAATACTTTTATACCCATAAAATTTATCAAAATAAATACCTAACATAATTATTAATTCTATAATTGAAGATATAATAATGAAGGTTAATTTATTTTTCTTATTTTCATCCAAATTTGATGAAAGTGTGGTTTCTTCTGTTGCTTTTAATTCTGTAATTGCAACGTTTTTATTTTCGTCAATACCATCAATCCTTTCTTGATTAGTATTAATAATTCCCATATTATTATCAATGTTTTGTTGATATTCTCTACGAACTGTTCTGTAATTTGCTGGTGTTGATGCAAGTTTGTTTCTTAATGTATCATTATTTACTCTTAAACTAGCATTTTCATTTAAGTAAACTGTTTTTTGATAATCATATACATTTTGTAAACTATCAACTTTTGATATCATTATTTGTTGGGTTTGTGTTTCAAAGAACTTTTGATTATCCACAAATTCTTTAGCGCCATTTAAACTAAAATAAAATGATCCTGCAATCAAAATAGCAGTACCTAATATAAAAGTTACCATATTCCCTCGGAATATATTAAATTTTTGTTTTATTGATTCTATACTGAACATACCAAATACATATCTTTTTAACAATTCGAACATTGTCAAAAAGAATATAATTCCAAGTGTTATCCAAATACTACTACCTACACTTGCAAAAGATGCAAAGAATAGTGATTGTAAAAAGAAAAACGC
>Ga0307928_10001276_pt1 | contig 19066 bp, 30 predicted proteins | sample AceLakmetagen232_FD_201815 | JGI IMG/M metagenome (GOLD analysis project Ga0307928, IMG submission 201815) | Saline water microbial communities from Ace Lake, Antarctica - #232 | ecosystem: Environmental > Aquatic > Non-marine Saline and Alkaline > Saline | place: Antarctica: Ace Lake... | reverse complement strand
AAAATTCCATCTATCATCATCTTGATATATAATACCAGTTGATTGTGCTCTTATCAATGAACTATCTTTAATAATAATAGCATATGCAGAACAAATTCTGTTTCTTGTAGAATCTTCTTGTTTCTTATACCAATCATGAGTATAATTAGTATATACATCATATAACATGTCCGATGTTGTTTCAAAATCAATTATGTTTTGAATATTAAAAGTCCCAGTAAATACTGGTAATCTTTCCAATACCATATTATCATCATTTACTTCTCTTATTAATGTTCTGCCTGTGGTTGAACCACTAACTATATCTATATATGTATATGGTGTAAAATCTTTTAGTTTATTAATATATCCTAAATTAGGTTCAACTATCCATAATCCTCCTTTTGATGATGTTAGTGAAGGTGGATCAATTTCATATGTAAATTCTCCATCATTTAATGATGTATTATTGTATATACTTACTACAGGGAATATACTAAATCTATCAAAAAATGGTTTTAATTTATAATCTACATATTGGTTAGTTGTAGGAAAATTCAATTCTTCTAAAGATGTTATAGCTGATGTACTTTTATTTATTATTTCTTTACTCATTACCAAATCACCATAATTAAAATAAGTATAATATTCTGATTTAGTATTAAAGAATATAGCATTTTCATTATCAATTTCAACAGTATCAACTAAATCTTTTAATGGTAATTTTAAGAAATTATTAACAAAATCTCTAGCAGTTAAACCTGATACATATTGTAAATTTAATAATGAATATGAATAACCTGAATCATATGACATTATTGTATCTATATGATATTCACTCAATGATTCTATTATTATTTCATCTGAACCACTTTTGTCTCTAACTACACTATACCAAAGTAACCTTTGATTGTCCATTGTTGTTCCACTTGTTTCATAAAATTTAATTTCAATATAGTCACCAATATCTGTTTTGTTAAAGAAATCGCTTTCTACCTTTAATATTGTATTATTTATACCATCACTATTAATACCATTTGTATCACCACTTGTTATACCACTCACTTCAGAATAAATAATATCACCATATTTATTGGATATAGAAAAATCTGTATCTCTATATCTAAAATTTAACTGTGTATATTCTGTAGAACCACTATCTATTGTTATTTGAAATGGTTCATATAAATTTCTATTATTATCATTTAATGTTCTAGCAACTTCATAATTTGTAAATAAGATTTTGCATGGATCATCATCAGATGTATTATTAATATTATAATTTAATAAATGTTTTATTAAATACGAATGTCTTTCTTGAAATATTTTAGTTTCACCAGATATAGGAAAAATATTATCAGATTTAGGCAACAAAAATAATTGTTTTCCCTTATCACTACCATATTTAACATGTACTTTACTTCTAAATGAACTTTCTCTATCAATAAATATATTTTCATTTACTAATGTATAATTATTAGTAACTCTATAAATATCATTTGTGGTAGCACTATCTTGTCCATATAATAAAATTAATTGTCCTGGTCTTATCTCTATATTATCTATAATAAAATGATCATCTTCTAAATCAGTATTTATAATTGTTGATAAATCTACATGGTATAAATTAGGAATATATTTATCTATCATATTATATTCATTATACATATTATTTATTACTACATTATCTCCAGTTATTATATCTTTCTTATAAATATTATTTAATGAATCTACATATTTATAACAAATACCATCTAAACATTTCTGAAATTTAAAATATATATCATTCATATTCACAGGAACATTAATATCATCATAAAATAATCTTTCATCATCAATGGTTTCATATCCTTCTGTTTCAATTTCATAATAAACTTTTACACCAATATTATATATCCTAGAAACAAGATACGATGCTAATGGGAAAGATACATCATATCTTGTATTATAATGTTGTAATACGGTCTTATCTAGTCTCGATGTGACACCACTACCATAATTCATCATTTTTGCCCAATCCCCACCCCATGCAGATAAGGCTAAGGAAGTTACACCAGATACTATTTTTGGACTATAGAAACTATTGTGTCCATATCCCTTAAATATTTTTTGTTTAACTTTTATTTTAACACAAAAATCATCACTATTAAGAATATCAGGAGTTAATTCTCCACCCCATAAATCGTCATCAGAATTTCCATATATTACAGTTTCTTTCTCATTACCCCATACACCTTCAGCTCTACTATATGATATTAACTCCTTTGTTATATCTTCTATAGGGTATGTAGTGCCAATATCAACAGTGTCAACTTTTATTGATTCTTGTCTATATTCTTTTGATTTATTTTCATAATTTTGTACATCAAAATCATCAGTATAATCATCATGAATTGTTATAATAGAATCTCTTGTATATGTTGTTATATAATTATCTAATAAAAAATCATCAACAACTGTTATATAAGTATCACCACCTAATATATCCCATTCATCATTGAAATCTCTATCATTAAATGCAAAATTCTTTCTAGTAATTTTCAATTGTACTGAATTTATTTTTGCATTAGTTGGTATATTTAAATTAAATCCGCCCACAACTACAATATCGCTTTCCTTTTCTACAGTATTGCTTTTAGTATTTTGATTAAACAAAAACATACTATCATTTGTATTACCTGTAATGTTTTCTGTTGCATTCCATGAACCGATATCACTAGTAGGTGCAGTAGCTGATGCTGATGTATTATGATTATCATCTGTAGTAGGATCTATATTAAATGAAAAATCATCCAATGTAAATTTCTTTTCAATATAAGTAGGACCAGGTTCAGGTTGAACTCCAACACCTTTGTCTATACTTCGAGATATATATTTATTTGTATATAATTTAAAAGTGCCAGAAGTTATTGGTATCTGTTCATTAATTCCAATATTATTTTTAATTGTGTACCTCAAATTATTAATCTTTTGTATTATTTCATCATCTCCGTACCATCTATTATTATTGTCACTAACATCTAAATATATCTTATCTCCAACATTAACATCGCCCGCAGAATTAATAAGAATATCTACATTACCAGTTGATGTTATTATACCAGTATAACTTAATGTTATAGTATTTGATGATGTTTTATCATCTTTAACTTTGGTAGGATATGTCCATTCTGTAGATTCCTTAACGTATGTTACGCCACTTTCATCACTCCAACCAGGTAATCCTTTTTGAAAAATATATGCCATAATTGTTTTATTTTCTTTATTATGATTATATATAAAAATGTATAACATTAAAGATCATTTTTTAATGTTTTATATTTAATATATAATAAAAAATAAATAAAGATATGAAATTTAAAAATTTATATAATATAGGAGAATTCATAAATGAAGCAAAAAAGAAAGACCCTTTAACTCAATTCAAGGCAGATGTAAAAGGCATATTAAATGATATGTTTGCATTTGTAAAAAAAATAAAATACGAATATGATAATGAAGGTTATCCTGTAGAAGTTGAATTCGAAATCGATAAAGCAGATTTTGGTGTAGATTATGATGATTTAAAAAATGATTTCACAGAAGGTGTATTAAGTAAAAGAGATAGTGTACCTGTATTGAAATTTGATGAAAAAGAAGAAGAAAAAGAAAAAAGTAATAATGTATATAAAATAAAATTTAAAATATCAAAAGAAACTAAAAAAGTTAAAGCAGAAAAAACAGAAAAAACAGAAAAAGAAGAAAGAAAAACAACAAAAGATTCTGATGAACAATTATTAGCAAAATTGAAATCTAAAAAAACTTCTGATAAAGAGAAAGAAAAAATTATAGTTGTTTTGAAAAAAAGAGATGTTAAATTTAAGAATCCTTTTGATGAAGATTATACTAAATCTGATGATGATATTGAAAAAGAAGCAATAAAAAAAGCAAAAGAAGAAAAAGTTGAAGAAGGCTTATCAGCTAAACAAAAAAAATTACCTCAAGCTTTACAAGATTCAATTCTTAAAAAACAAGGAAAAACATCAAAAGATGATGAGGATGATGATAAGAAAGATGATAAAGATGATAAAGATGATAAAGATGAGAAGAAAGAAACAAGTGGTTTATCAGCTAAACAAAAGAAATTGCCTCAAGCTTTACAAGATTCAATTCTTAAAAAACAAGGAAAAAAAGTAAAAGAAAATCTTGATATAAAATTTGGAACTCCTGAATGGAATGAAAAATACAAAGTAAATACAAAAGAAGAAATTGAAATACCAACACTAAATGAAATAGTCAATTATGTTAGAAAAAAATAATTAATTTTATAAAAAAAATCCTCTATAATTAATTTTATAGAGGTTTTTTAATGGATTAAACAAATCGATATTATGGTTTTCGTATGTTTTTATATGTTTCATTTATTATAGGTTTTTTATTCCAAGCACTTGGTAATAAATTTATATCTAATCTTTTGGCTAATGTTAATAATACTGGAATTATAAATGAACCAAACGGCAAAGAAAAAAGACCAACAAGAAATCCCATTCTAAATGTATCTAATACTTGTGTCTTTATAATCTTTATTTCTTCAGTAGATAATTTCTCCCCTGTTTTAATATAGTTCTTAATAATATCCCTAACTTCTTTATAATCATCACCCTCTTCTTTTAATTTTCTACCTAACTCTAATAATGAATTTTTAATCTTTTCTTTTGAAACCTTTTTCAATACCTTATCAGTAGTCTTATTTATTATTTCAGATATTTTAGATTCATTCAACTTATCAAAAAATCTTCATATTTTGTCATATATTTCATTTCCTTTCAATTATCATTTTTAAGTGTGTAGGTTCATTTAGTATTATATCAAAATCTTTTTTGATTTGTTGTTTTAAAAAATTTAAAATATAATAATCTTCATATATTATTCCCCAATCACTTGGTATCTTTGATTTTAATGTTTCTATAGTTAATGGTAAATAATTTTCTTTCAATTCTCTTTCCCAATTCTCTTTATATCTATACTTCAATAACCAATGCAACAATGTTCTAAAATCATTATTTATACTTCCCCATTCATCTTCAAAATCTTTCAACATATCTTTATCAGATTTTTCTCTAATCTTATTTATATCTATATTATTAAATTTACTATAATCATTAGTAGGTATCATATCTCTAATAATTATATTTTTTATTAAAGGATTAAACATTCTTTTCCAAAATAATTTTATATCTTTTGAATTAGAATAAGAATATACTTCATGAATAACAGAAGATAATAGTATACTTGGTTGATCATAATCAGAAGCAATATGCATAATTTCATCCCAATTATCTGTTATTAAACATTTATTATTAGTATTCTTTTTTGCTCTATCAATCATAACATCATCTAAATCATACCCAATCAAATCTAATGTTGGTGAAACTGTTTGTATTGAACTCATTATGACACCATCAGCACAACCAAAATCTATTATTAAATCAGTATCAACTTTATCTACAAAAAATAATTTGTCTTGTAAAGATTTAGACATGCCCTGTACATATTTATTTACATCAGCAATATCATATGCACCTAATTCAAATAACTTGTATGTACTTAAATGTTTCATATCAATCCTAATTCATCTGAATCAATCAGATGAGAAAATTCTTTTTTTAAATTATCATCAATTTTTTGTAATGATAATTGATGAGAAAATTCTTTTTTTAAATTATCATCAATTTTTTGTAATGATAATTATCATATGCAGCATTATATAACAAATTAAACTTTTCTTGTTCCATGTAAAATTTACTAAGATTTTCATATGTTTTAATATATTTCATAATTATAGTAATCCTATTTCTTCTGAATCTATAAGATGCGAATATTCCTTTCTTATTGGTATACCACTTTCTCTAAATTCTTTTATTTTTTCCCCATTAGAACTATATTTACCAAAATAATAATCTTGAAACTCAAGTGATGACAGATATTCTTCCATGCCATTTTTCATACCAAGTCTTAAAAAATTAACCTCTATTTCTGGTTTATATTTATCTATTATAAATTTTATTGTATCTAAATGGTTAGTATCATTAGTAATTTTAACATAACCATTGCTATCACGTTTCATTTTATACTGCATAGCTAATTCATCCAGTATATATTCTACATCATCTTCCAGTTCTCTTATCTCATCTAATATAGAACCAACAATTTCTATAGATAATTCAAATAAATCTTTAGTTGTTGGCTCACCATCTTCATCCCCTAATATAACTTTGATGCCAGAGCTAAACGAATCTCTAACAGATTGTTGTTTAACATAAACAGACATTATTATATGATTTTTATTATTAATATATACAAATTCATCATTTTCTAATGTTATATCAATTTCTAATTTATATTTCTTAAAAAATTCAAGTATTTTGCTTTTAGCTTCTTCAAGTGCCTCATCTACTTGTTTTTGTAATTTTACATAATCTTCATAACTTCTTATCATAATAATCCTATTTCTTTTGCATCTATAATATGTTCTATATCAAATTCTTTTATAATATCATCATCAATAGTTATACCTAATTTATCTAAATCATTGATTCTATCATATTCCAATGTTTCTGTTTCATCTTCAACTAAACACATATCAAAATATTCTTTCTGAAATTCATAAGTGTCTCCTAATTCACTACCAATGACTTCATATATAACCATATCCAAAGATTTTTCAGGATATTTCTTAAATATAGCTTCCAAAAAATTATCATCAGGCGCATCTAATCTACCAACAATATCATCATAATCCCAATCTGGCATGTCTTTAGCCATTTCTTGTTCATCTAAATACCATTTTATATTATAAAAATTATCAACCCAAAATGAAGTATCAACACCATCTAATTCATTTTCGCCATGAAATTCACTACATATATCTCTAGCACTTGAATTTCTATATCTATCATTCAATACTTCTCTAACAAAATCACAAATATCTCCTTCGTCTTCAACAAGAGATTTAAGTATATCATTAGATAAATCTTGTAACATCCAATCTGCCCCTTCTCTTTCAGTTTGTTCTTTAGTGTCCTTTATCTCTTCTGCATAATCTTCTAATTCATCTGTATTATCTAAATCAACACCTATATATTCTTCCGCATATTTTTTATATATCTCATCTTCTATACTATTTTCACTGTTTATTCCTTCTAAATATTCTATTAGATCACTATCATCATAACTAGTATATTGAAAATCAGAAGTATAATGTTCAACCTCACCATCAATCCATTCTTCTACAAATTTATCATCATCTATATAATTCCAAGGATTAACATAATATTTCATATCATCAAAATCTCCACCAGCCATTTTTTCACCATGTATATCATTATGATATTCTGTTACCCAATCAGAATCTAAACTTCTAATAAAGTCATCACTATCAAATCTTTCAAATATTTTATATTTCTTTAGATATTTCATTTCAATGTTTTTTATATAAATCTTAATATACCATATTGTCCAATTTCAATTAAATTCCCAACCTCATCTTTATCAAAAAATCCAGCTGATTTAATTTCATTACCTTTATGCATTTTTTTCTTAATCATAACATTTTTCATATAAGGTTCAACAAATTCATGTTCAACATTAACAAAATAAACTGTCAATTCTTTCCATCCACTTGTCTTCTTATAATGAAAACTTATTTTCTTTACTAATCTATCATTCAATTCTTTCTTAGTCATCTTAATACCAGTCTCTTCTTCTAATTCTTTCAATGCTGTTTCTTTTTTAGAATCTCCAATATCAATATGTCCTTTTGGTATAGACCATTTATAATCTTTCTTTTTGAATTTCTTTGGATAAACTAATAATAATCTGTCATTCATAATCATAGCTATGCCCGCTAATTTATGTAACTTAGCTTCATTTAATGGTGAATTTATAAAATAATTATAATCTAACATATATCTATATATTTTTATATTAATCCAATTTCTTCAGAATCTAATAACCAATCATATTCTTTTCTAATATCATCATCTAATAAAATTTCAATTTTAATTAATTCTTCAGGACAATTTTCAACTATTAATTTCTGAAACTTTTTATCAATTATCAAATAATGAGATTCATTAGATAATAAATCTCTAAAATCATTGTGTCTTAATCCTTCAAGATACATTTCTTTGAGAGTTTTTGCCATTAATTTTCTAACTATATCTTCTATCTCTTTTATCTTCATTAATTTATCCATATCTAATTTAAATCTATATTCTATTTCACGCAATCCATTATTATATTCATATTCAGAAAGTAATATTGTTGTGTATATAGGATCATAAAATCCTAAATTTTCTTTATACTCTTTATGCTCTTTATATTCTACCCAATTTTCTGGATATTCTATATCACTGTATTTTTTAGGATCTAATAAATGTCTATAATCATTTATTATATCTTTATCTAAATATTTTGATATATTATTTAATTCTTTTGGTGCTTTTAGAGCTACTTCTAATTGAAAAGTTTTTTCTTCTAATAAATATTCAATAGTATCATATTCTTTGCACCATTTAAAAATGCTCAGTTTTCCACCAATAGCAACAATATTATGAATATATTCATTATGTAATTCTTCTAGATATTTTCTTAATGTGATAATATCATTTATATATGGTAATAAATTAATTTTATAATGTTTTTTACTTCATTTAGAAATTCTTCAAGATCATTATAATCAAATTCAATATCAACACTTATTGGTTTATATTTATTACTCTCAAATATTTTATATGTTTTTATATATTTCATAACAATCCTAATTCTATTGAATTAATAATATGACCGTATTTTTTATCTATATCTTTATTTGGTTTAACTTTACTGAATAACCAATCTAATTCATCTTGTCTATTTTCTATAATCCATTCTTGTACATCTTTATCTTCTAAAATATTATATTCTGGTGAATTATTACTGTAAGTATGTTCTTCAATTTCATTGAATATATCTATTATGTCATTATTATCATATAGATTAGATAAATCAATTTTATCTTTATTATTCACAAATATCATATTTAGAAAACTATAATTTGAATTTGATACAGCAGTCCAAAATAAATCTTGTAATGTCTTTGTTTCTAAATGAGATAATATATCATATAGTGAATATTCATCTGTGTGTTCCATAATTTCTTCACTCATATTACCATCATCATCCATTATTTCATACCATGTTTTATTGCCTTTATATCCAACTGAATATACAAAATAATTAATAGGTGTATCTTTTTCTCTTATAATAGTTATATATGGACAATCATCTTTATTTAATTCAATATATTCTAAATTAAATTTTTTCAATATATCAATAATCTCTTTTTTATATTCATCTATCTCACTCTTACCTTCATATGTCTTTAAGTATCTCATAATAATCCCAATTCTTCACTATCAAAAATATGAGCATATTCTTTTTTTATTTTATTATCTATTTCAATTTTACTAGATAATAATTTATAATCATTTTCATATTTTTCCATAAACCATTTCTGAAATTCATATTGTCCAAAAAACCACTTACATTCATCATCTGAATGTAATGAATAATCAAAAATGGTAAAATCATGATTAGTATATGTTCTTTTATAATCTATTTTTTGCCATATTTTTTCAAAATCACTAAAAAAATCTTTTTGAACATAACGAACAGCCATATCTGATAAATCATATGTATCTACATATCCAAATACATCGGATAATTCGTCATTGTTGATATCAATTTGTCCATCATCAGAAAAATATTTCAAAACTTTATTATCTAATTCTATACTTACAATTTGAGACCATTCAAGGTATTGATCTCCAGTTATTGTAGTAACAAAATCATCATCACAATACAATAGTATCTATATCATATCCTTTCATCATTTTAATAATCACATGTTCCATATCATTTGTTATATCAGATATTTCATTATATAAAGAATTGACTTTTTTAGTTAATTTATTTCCTTCTTTTGATTCAAATAATTTATATGTTTGTAAATATCTCATTATAATAATCCAAGTGATTCAGAATCTTCTTTAAGTATCATCATATCAATAACTTCAATAAACTCTTCACTTTCATTTTGTATTTTTTTATTAAATTCATCAGAAACAAACCATTCATATACTTTAGACTTTTTGTTTGCATATTCTGGTAAATATTTAACTTCTCGATAATGATCATATTTATCATCCCAGATAATATCGTCATGTTTTTCTTTTATTACATCTACATTATCATTTACAATCAAAAGATATATTAATTTTTGTTCTGGTAACTTATATTTATCATCCCATAATGCATCTAAATCATTACCAAAAACTTTATTTAATTCATCATAACCTTTTTCATAATCATATGCATCATTTTCTATCTCCCAAGTATATGGTAATTTATCACCTATATTTTCTAATAATTCTTCTATAGTGAATACATCATCTTTTATCTTCTCTGTTTCTAAAAATTTTAGAGTTTTTTCATAATCAATTTCAAATTCTGAATCTTTCTTACTTTTATAATCATGATAAACATGATCCCTGTATAATGGGGTAACATCATTTAGTTCTTTTTCAAGTAATTCTTTAACAGATCTTTCTTTAATATGTGATAGTTCCCATTTCATCTCTTCTAATAATTCAACTACCAAACCATATTTTTCACATGGTTCATATACTAATCCTTCATTTCTTTCCCAATCATCCTTAGTTTTATCTTTATCTAATAATTCTCCATATCCTAACCATCTACACAAATTTCTAAATTTATCAAGATTATCTTTTTCTATATTAGAATGTATATAATTATACTCCTCATCATCTATATAATATTCATAATTAGAATAACTTGCTGATGTAGATTCTACCCATTCAATTGAACCATTCTCTATTCCCATATCATCTTCAACATCTTTCAAATTTGCACAAAATTCTAATTTATCATCATCAAAATCATCATCATCTACATTTTCAATACTATCTGCATATTCTAAACCAAAAACATCTCTTATTTTAGACGGTTTAATTTTCCCTTCTATTATACCTTTAATCCTATCATACAGAGAAATTTTAGCTTCTTCCATTTCTTTATCAGAAAATAACTTTTCTTGATTTTCAAATAATCTATATGTTCTTAAATGTCTCATAGTAATCCTAATTCTTCTGAGTCAAGAAGTTCTTTATGTTTTTCTTTTGTTTTTTTATCCATAAATTGTAATAATTTCCCAATTTGATCAGGTGTTGTTTCTATAATCAAATCTTGTATATCTCCCATATATAATAAATTATCACCTATCCATTCATATTCACCAGCCCTACCTAAAACATCTTCTAAACCAATAACACCATTTATTGCATCAGATATAACATATTCTATTGATTCTTTAAACCTTTTATCTTTCATATCAATTTTAGATATATCTATATAATATCTATTATCTATATCATCAAATATTCTTTTAAGATCACCAATATAAAAATAATTAGTAGCCGTGAATTTGATATCCATGTCGTTTAACTTTTCATTAACTTTATATTCATTAAACTTCTTTATCATAATAATCCTAATTCTTTTGAGTCTAATAATGCTCCCAATATATCTTTATATTTAATAGCAAGATCTTTATCAATTTTTATATTATCCTCTCTTATTAAATTAACTATAATATCTGGTTCATTATTTATTAAATATTCTTGAACCTTTTTACTTTTAAATACTTTAGGATTCAATTCATCAAGAAAATCACCAACATTTGTTGTTTTTGAAAAAACCGTTTTATTAAAATCTATCTTATCTATAAACTTAATAAATATATCCTCATTAAATTTTTGATTACTAAGATACACTATCATGTCTTCTAATTCTAAACTAGTAACATATTCATATAACTCAACTATAGCACTATAAGACAAATAATCTATACTCATAGGATATACATATTCTTCAACACCATAATTTGTATTAAATATAGAGTGAATTTTAATATCCCCCCATTCATCACACATAATTGATTTTATTTCACAATTACCATCATATACATTATCATCAGGTAAAAATAAATCTAAATGTTTAATGTCAAATTGCTCAAGAAAATTTATTATCACTGGCTTAACTATATTAATAAGTTCTTGATTTTGTTTATTCATATTCTTTAGAATATCATTAACTTTTTTACCAGTATCTTTTTCATCATATTTTTCAAATAACTCTAAATGATTCATTTCATTAAACTTTTAATTTTTCTTAATCTATATACTTTATGTATATATTAAAATTTAAAACCATATGAAAAATAACCTTAAAATAAATAAAAGATATTTATTAAGAAACGATAAATACAAAATACAAGAAGTTCATGTATTAATAGCCACTGATAAATGTTATTTGTTGAAATTTATAAATAGATCAACAAATGAAGAAAAAGTCGATTGGATAGAGAAAAGAAAAATTAATGAAACTTCTTCCTATGATGGTTATAGTATTTTTGAGGAATTAACAGATAGTATGTATAAGCCATTAGAAAGAGAAAAGAAACTTAATAGAATATTAAAGTCCTAATTTTTTATTTAATTTATTGACTTCTTTAGTTAAATTTGCATTCTTACCTATAATTGTCTTATAATTAACTTTCAATTTTTCTAATTCAGATTCTATTTTTTCTTTAGATTTTTTTATTCTTTCTAAATATGTATTACCATTTTTATTTATTTCAGTATCTTCTCTCATCAAATTTATATCTTCTTCATCTATTGAAAATTTAATCTCAAATTTATTATTACCAACTTTATTAATTTTCATACCATATTCTGGTAACTTTGTATATAAATTATTTAAAAGTTCTTCCACTTCTTCTATATCAATAACATCATATTGAGTTTGTAAATCAAATGCCGAATTAAATGCACGAAATTTCCCCATATTAATATTTTTCATAAAATTATATATTAATTTTTTTATTCTCATACTTTTTATTATATTTGCAAATGATAAAAAGTGGAAAATCCATCTAAAAAAATTAAACTGAAACAAACAAATTAAAAACAAATACAAATTATTATGAAAAAATATTTATTTATTTTACTTACATTACTATTGTTTTCATGTTCAACAAATATAGAAGATTATGAAATACCAATTGTTAAAGAGATTATGGCTGATATAAAAGAAAATCCAGATGAATGGAAATTCACAAAAAATGATAATACAAATTGGGATTTGACTAAAAAAAATATAAAAATAGAATATTCTAATGAATGGCGCTTTTATATATGGATAGATAATAATTATTTTTATATGGGAAAAGGTATTTTTGGTGGAGGTAGATTATTTAGAAAAATGCGAAGAATATTTGATGAAAAAATAGAAGTATACTCAAAAGAAGAAATGGAAAATATAAAAAAAAGATTAAACAAAGGAGTAAAAACCCTCAATATAGAATCAGAAGTTGAGACAGAAGTTGTTGAGACAGAAGTTGAGACAGAAGTTGAACCAGAAGTTCAATTAGAAGAAGATCCAAATTACTCATTCTAAAAAACAAAAATATATGAAACAAATAAGAAAATCATTTTCAGTACTAATAAAATTATTTTTACTAATTATATTATTTACTGCTTGTGGTAGTAGCAATACTAACTCTTCACAATCACAAACAACCACTGAACCTAATGAAGTTTTTAAAGATATGACAATATATACTATCCCTATTGGTGCTAGTATATATCTTGATAATTCTGGTTCAGAATATCTTGTTATTGATTATGAAAATGAAAAATACACAATTATGTATTCAAATACTACCCCATACAAAGTAATAAAAGCAAAAAATATCCCATTCTTAATATATAAAATTTCAATTGATTTAAAACTTGGTTTGTCTGGTGATGATTATGTGACAGCATACACAAGAGATATATGGGGTGATAAAATAGAAGAGGAAGATGAACTAGTTGAAGAAATAGAAATAAATAACGATGAGACAATAGATGAATCTGAAGAAGATGAATCTGAAAATGAATATGAAACAGAAGGATTTTAATTATGGAACATAAAAAATTACAAGAATTAGTAAACAAAGTATTCACTGATGCTTTTGTGCATACACCTCTAACAAAAAGATTAGAAGATATCGAAGGCGAATGTAGAGAATTAGTTAAGTTTACAGATTTATCAAATCTAAAAGAAGAAGCAGGTGACCTGCTTGCATCTCTAATACAATTATGTAACGAATCAGGATGGGATATATCAGACCTACTCAAAGAAAATGAAGCAAAGATTAATAGAAGAATGCTTCAGTATAAAGGTATGGGTCGTAAAGCCAATATAGCTATTCTTGGTGGCGCATTTAATCCTGTGACTACAGGACATATAAATGTGGCACAACTAGTCTTAAATGCAAGTAGATGGGCTGATGAAGTATGGCTGATGCCTTGTTATCAACATATGGATGGAAAGAATATGACATCACCAGAACAAAGAATGGATATGTTAAATGAAGCTGTTAAAGTTGATGGTAGAATTAAAGTAAGTGATTATGAAGTAAAACACCAATTACATGGTGAAACTTATCATATGTTAAATAAACTTATACATGACAAAGAGTATGAACATTGTAGATTTGGTTTCATTATTGGTCAAGATAGAGCAGATACTATTGATAATTGGTATAACTCTAATGAATTACTTAAAATGGATGTTTCTTTTATTGTTGTACCAAGAGTTGGTTTTGATAGAGATCCAAAAGTAAATTGGTATCTACAACATCCAAATATTTATATTGCAGATGAAGGTGATGTGCCTTATGAAATATCTTCTTCAATTGTAAGAGATTTAATAAAAACAGATAATGTAAATGGAATTTCCAAATATATTAATAACAATGTTTACGAATATATCAATAAAAATAATCTATATTTAAAATAAAAACCTATGAAAAAATTATTTATGATATTATTTGCAATATCAATGATGTTGATATTGTCTTGTAATGAAGAAGAAAAAAAAGATATAAAATATTATAATATAGACGGTGCAACTAGCCAGGTTAATATACCTGAAGAAACTCCCTCAGAAGTATATGATATGATTGTTGATGAAACTGTACCAGAAGAAACATATGATGAAATATCAGACAGTGATACATATTGGTATGTACAATATGAATCTAATAATGTGCGTGGATGGTTAATTGTGAAACAAAAAACCAAATTATTTGATGCTTGGAAAATAATACTTATTATACATAATCAGAATTTCAAAGATGGTGCGGATGGATATACCCAAATAGGCATGGTACAAAGAGTATCAAAAGAATCATATATAGAATGGAAAAAATGGAAAGAAAAAAAATAATCTAATAAAAAAATTATGCCATATTTAATATTAGCACTCGTTATAATTATTGTTGTTGGTTCAATAATACTATCAGAGTACAGAAAAATAAAGAAAATGAAAAGTTGGAAAGTTGGAGACAAATTAAGTTTTTCACCATCAGTTGGTTATAATGGAAGACATGGTGAAGAAGTTGGTGATAATACACCACATGATGTAACCAGAATTAGAACTTATGCTATATCTTTTCATAAGAATAAAAATTTAAATCATTGTCATGTCAAGTTAGTTAAGTGGAGCAATAAACAAATCGAGATTGAATACGAAGATGGTAATAAAGATTTTTGTAAGATGTCACATGAGAATATTACAAATATTACTTATGATGAGAGAATTAGAGATAATAAGATGAATAATTTTATGAAAAATAATGGAGGATCCGATGGAAGAAAGCGATGATGCAGTAGATTGTGCTGGTTATTATGAAAGTTTATGATTAGAATTAGAAACTCATGTAGAAGTTAGTAAAAAATTATTATCATAATAATCCTATTTCCATTGAATCTAATTTTGTTTTACAATCTTCATAATTTATATAAAAATATACACCGACTTGATATGATCCGTCCCATTCACTTATAAAATATTTTTCTGCACCTAATTCATCACATACATTTTGTAAGAAGTCTATATCAGGTTTTCTTATAATACGATATTCTCCCCCTTTTATTATATACACTAAATTTACATCTAATTAGATAATCATATTCTTTATATGAATCAACTTCATATAAAATATAATTATTGTGTTTATATATATCAGATGTACTTTTGCGTGCGTTTGTAGTATACCCATGTTTTCTAAAAACAGATTCTATTTTCTCTTTTGGTAATAGGCTTTCTATCTCCAATGTATTCATATTTTCATATGTTTTTATATATTTCATAGTATGTTTATATATAAAATTCACAAAAAAGAAAAACTTCACCTATATTTATTAATATATAGGTATGAAAAAATAAATAAATTAATAAATGGAAAAAGGAACAGTTAAGTTTTTTAACACAGTAAAAGGTTTCGGTTTTATTAAAGAAGAAGAAACAGACAAAGAATATTTTGTACATGTATCTGGTTTAATAGACGAAATAAATGAAAATGATACCGTAGAATTTGAATTAGAAGATGGTAGAAAAGGTTTGAATGCAATTAATGTAAAATTAATATAATCAATATCAAAAATCATTTAAAACCTCCAATTTTGGAGGTTTTTTTGTTTGTATAAGAAATTAATATATAACAACAATGAAACATTTAATTTATTATAAAATTTTCGAATCAATGGGGCATAAATTTGGAGACAAAATCATTTATGCGGTATTAGAATTTTTAGGTTATAAATATAAATACTATTTGAATTCTGGTGCTTTTGGGGATGCATTTGTAGTAATATCTCCAGAAGGTGATGAAAAGGTATTGAAAATAACTCATGAAGCACATGAAGCACGTTCTGCAAATTATTTAAGAAAAAAACCAATAACTAAACATATAATAAATTATTATGATGTTAGAGAAATAATTTATGATAAAGACACAACATTCTATTCATTGATAATGGACCGTGTAGATAATATCCCAGATATATATGATAGTGATCCTTTCTTATATGATGTTATTTCTGAATTACTTGAAGCTGCACCATATTGGGATGAATTTGGATGGGATATTAATAGAGAAAATACAAAAAAGAAAATTGTTGAAAAATTAAAAAAATGGGATAGAGATGGTATGTCAGAAATTGTTGATAAATATATGGATGATTTAAGTGATATGCAAAAAGAAGCAAAAAAATTATTTAGTGGATATGTAGATAATTTATTTGATTTAGATTTACATATTGGTAATTTAGGAATTAATGTAGATGGTGATCTTGTATTTTTCGATATTGGTAATTCTTTTAAAGAAAGTAAATTTGATTTAAAGCCTATTATAATTTCTTAACAAATAATTCTAACTCAGTTTCTCGTATTACTTCATACTCATTACCACAATGGCAGGTATAAATATCATCTTCTCCTACTGGTAATAAATCAAACATATTATCTCCTACTATATTTAATCCACATTCACAATATAGATAACCACTTGTATTTAATTCTTCATTTATCATTTCAATACTTTTCATATATTTATATATTAATTTTTTAGAGTAATCCTAATTCGTCAGAATCTAATAGATATTGATATTTTTTCTTTATCTGTGGGCTCAAACTTATATGTTTATAAACTATAGCAAAATCTTCTGGATTATTTATAGCTAAATATTCTTGAAATACTTCATCATCCATATTAAAACTAACACTAACTGAACAACCACCATATTCATCACTTTCATATGGTGCAACATTAGCCATTGGGTATAGTTTCCATACTTCTTCACAAAATTCATCCATTTGAGGTTTAAGTGCTTCTCCAATTGCCATTTCATATTCCAATTCATAAAATGATGTGCCACGATAAACCATGTTATATTTAATTACTAAATCATCAATAATATCAAACATATCATCTAAATATGTTTTTAGTGAGAAGTTTTCAAATATCTTATATGTTTTTACATGTTTCATATTCTTTGTATGATTTGTCATTCATTAAGTATCTTTTTTGTTGTTAGTGAATGATTACTCATTCATTCAATCTTTAAATAAAAATTATACATGACTTTATTATATATTATTATCATTATGCCAAAAATCTATACTAATAAAACTTATATGTACTGTTACATCTGTATCTATATTTAATTGTTTTCTAAGCATCATTTTCCACTTTTTCTCTAAAGATTCCCAGTTATCTTCAAAATAATTCTCATATGTCTTCATATAATTCATCAATATTTATATATTAAATATATAAATTACTTCTGAAAATTGGAAGAAATTAGAAGAATCAAATATCTGAAGATGAATTAGATAATTATGATTATCTATTTGATTCAGAAGAATTGGGACTATTATAAAAACAAAAGACTAATAAACAATGGTGCGCTTACCACTTTCTATTAGTCCTTATCATTTACCTAACCTGATAAAAACAAGGCATTATACGCCTAATCCCTCATAGTATAAACTATTGCTTTACTTATCAAAGATACGGTGATTTTTTAGAATAAAAAAATCATCTTCTAATTCTCTTATCAGTTTTTGTTTTTCTTTAATTTCTTCTTTTAATTTCTTTATTTTTAATTGTTTATGGGTTTCAATTGTACAACAATCAATTAATTTCTTTTTATTTACTAATATTTTTATTTTTCTAGAATCATCAAATTTTTTCCAAGATTTATATATTATATATTTATCTACACCGTTTATTTTTCCACATACCTGGTATGTTCCATTTGGTTTTATTAACCTATTTGTTACCTGCATTTCAACAAATGGCTTACAAGACATCATCAAAAATAATATTATTGTGAATATTTTCATAATACTATATATTAAAAAACAAATTAAAACAAAACCCTCTACAGTGTAGAGGGTTTTTGTTAATTAACATTTTTTGATTTTATTAGAACTTTTAATATATTCATAATGGTCAAATATATCAACACTGTCAAATATATCAGCAGGTGCAATTTGATTCCATTTATCAAAATAACCACGCATTTTATTATATACAAATGCTACCCATTCACCACATATAAACTTCTTACCTGATTTAGATTTACTTCTA
>Ga0307928_10001274_pt1 | contig 19076 bp, 23 predicted proteins | sample AceLakmetagen232_FD_201815 | JGI IMG/M metagenome (GOLD analysis project Ga0307928, IMG submission 201815) | Saline water microbial communities from Ace Lake, Antarctica - #232 | ecosystem: Environmental > Aquatic > Non-marine Saline and Alkaline > Saline | place: Antarctica: Ace Lake... | reverse complement strand
CCAAAAACCGGTTTTAAGGAATGAACTTAGGAAATAACCAAAGGCGGTAACGTATATAGAGAATACTAACCAAAACATATTGCCCATCGTATCGGTTAGGCTTGTTTGGGCAGCATGGTTATCTGTTTCCCCCGCACCTTCCCGTAGTTTTCTCGCAGCTTCTATTTGTGCATTTGACATTTTAATTTACTCCTAATATGGTATTAATTAACATTTCTAATTTATCTAACCTTTTCTCAAGTAATTTATTTTTCCAATATGTGACCATCCCTCCGAGTCCTAGTTCTTCTGCTTTTTCAACGTATCCCTTTAGGTCACATTCACCAGAATTGGCAACGCGTTCAGATTCCCATTCTAATAGTGTATATTGTGGAGTTGACATGATTTCTCCAAAGGTTGTTTTATTTCTGAAGAGGTAATATAGTCCCGTTTTACCTCCATTGCATATATAGGGAGGGATCAAACACTTCTTACATTTTTCTTCAATTTTACCACCATTGCGTTCTATGGCATCACTGCAAATCATACATTCACTATCCTTATTCGTTTCATCAAGACATGCTTGAATAGTATTGCTCGGAATGAGTGTTCGGTCATGTGTTATTCTCGCTAATCGTTTTCTATCTTTTTTAGACATCATAATCACTCTCATTTAAATCGTCATTCGGATCTTTCTCTTTAGGTGTATAAAAATATAATAATCCATTTTCATCACATACATATACTTTAGGCTGCGACATCACCATCTCCACTAATCTGTGAACGTCCGCCTATCTTCCAGACTTTGGTAATATCCAAACCTCCTATTTTACTGAATTTCATAGGGGATAACCCACCCATCATGTGTTCATAACAATATTCAACCGTATGAGTTCTATTTTGCGTTAGACAATAGTTGGAGACTATATAATTTTTATCCAATCGCTCTTGAAAATACATAGCATCGAGATTGGCTTGGGTATATCGCTTGGTTGCTTTGAAATTACCACTATCCATTGTATAAGTTCTGTATGATGTATTTGGAGTAAAACCAGCAATTATATAGGTATCACCACCAATTACCAGTGATTGATAGGCTTTATCTCGAGATCTATATGAATACGCCCGCCAATCTACAATAGTTTTCACTCTCTGAATTACTCCGATTGGAGAGATAGTGTTCAAATCATGCTGTTGGGTAAGATCAGATATATTTTTTGTTGATAATACGTTTTTATTAACCCCGTTGATGGTTCTTTTGTACCATACTGTATTCTTATTTCCAGATTCGGTAAGTGTTGCGGTTCTTGGCATGTTTATCACGCTATAATTTCGATGATCATTGGGCTTGGTTTGACTAAAATGATTTTTTCAGCAATGGCATTACCTACAATAGACACACAATAACCATTGGCAGAAGGCGGAGCAGTTGCGATATCCCCGACCGTTGTAGAACTTAAATACACTGGTTTTCCCGGTGTTTGGGATACGAAAGAATCATCCCTTATTACCCCATCAATTAGAATAGTAGCGTCAGACCCAGTTGCAGCCCCTACGACACATACCCCTATACAATATGAGGTTGCTATGGCATTGCTTTTTGCTAATCTTGCGTTTCCACTGGTATTTATATATACCCAATCTCCAAGAACCACCGTTTGACTAACGTTACATTCAACGGTTATACCAGCATATTCATGGTCAGCAAAGGCAGCAACATCACCATATTCAGTGCCGCCCCCGGCGACCACCGCGGATTGGCCTCCTCCTACTAATTCAGTAATACTTATTTTAGTAGTTTGATCACCTTGGGTTGAGTCTGCGGCTGATTCTAATGGTGATTGCGCAGATAATGTAAGTAAATCATTATAAACATTTTGAGTAGGTGAAATGGAGGTGCAAAGCCATAAAATAGTCCATTCTTGTACTACGTCTACTTGCGCCCGAATGATAAAATAATCAGTGTCTACCATATTTTCAGAGACAAACGAAGCGTTTTCAATCGCGATTGTATCCCCAGCTTTAAAGAAGGTTGTTCCGAATAATTTCACCTTATAGACAAAAATATTATCTTCGGTTGATTTTCTTCTGGTCCATACTTCGGTTCCATAGGCTAAAACAGCATCGTAAGTTTCCAAATCATGTCTGCGCAGATATAATGGTTTAATACCATTTAAATTTTGGTCAATTTCATCGTCAAAGGTAATCTGTAATACACCGGCTGTTGCAGCACCATCAGTATCTGCTACATAGGCTCCAAAGATTACTAATTTGTTAATTTGGTCTATTTCATTGATTAATTCGGCTTCTAAAACGGCCGAGGTTGTACCAAAGATAATCTTTTTTCCGGATGAACTTGGCGCAGCAATAGTGTAAAAATCACATGCGTCAACAAAATTGCGGTAAAAAGCAATACCCATAGCCCCCAATGTCTCTAATGCAATGTGTTGTGGAACTGAATTACTCCATTGTTGGGTATAATTAACTACCACCGGCAGCGCATTATTTCCAATTTCCATTACACTGTCATCACTAAGAATAGCGTCAGCCATGAAGTTTAACGTTTTGGCTGCAAACGATCTGTTGGTCATCCGGTTTAATAATTCCCGTTCTATTCCTTCGAGATTAATGGTAAATTTAGAAGAAGATGGGGTGTAATACCCTCTGAACACTTTAACCGAATTCCGATCATAAATGGTGATATCCCCCACCGTTTCGTAAATATTGGTATTATCAGCGCATTTAATTTCACAATTTCCTTTACTTGAATTAATGGCTTCATCAATTACTGCACTTGATAAACCAATTTCAGTAATATCATTTAACAACAGCATATATTCATAACTGGCGTCCTTCAAAACAATAAGAATGTCAGTATCACTGACATCTAAGCCGAGAAATGTATAATCTGTTCCATAATATGTAATTAATTCCCATGCAATGGTATCTGGCGTAGCATCTGTAATGGTTCCTTTATACACCCCATTACTTTTCGTAACGTAAATAAAGCCATTGCGTGAGGCTTGAAGTATATAATCTTCATTAGTTCCACCAAATACAGTTCTATTAATACCAAAATCACTTGAATAGGCTAAATCAGAAAATGGTGCGCCGGTTATATCTTCTTCTTGAACCACTTGATACGTATCTGAAACTGATACACCACGTAACGTTTTATTGGTATTTGAAGCCACGCTAACGCTCGTATACCCAGTTCCACCAAAACTTGTATTGACATTAATAATAAATTTAATTAGCGAATATGATGGCGCAGCCCCACCTACGACTCTTGCGCTGGGATAATATGCATCTGTGTAATCTGGATCAGAATAATCGAACATAGGCGTCCCAAGAAATACTACATAATCTGTGGTCGAGTATGTAGCAGAGTACCTTTCGGAATGGCATTTTTGTCCCCCATCAGAAGTATAAAAGACAAGATGGGCAAAATTAGCGACATATTTGCCGGCCCCGGAGACGTCATCTTTAGACAACCACGAGACTAAATAACTCTCTTCATCTATATCTTCTTCACTTTCTACGTAGACAATATGAAGAGATTTTCCATATACCGGATTTGTTCCCGCCAAGTGTGGTAAATCATAAACGGAACCGTTATACGCTTCATCGACAATTAATTTTAATTTTACATCATCGCCGGAAATATAGACAATGGCGGTGCTATCTTTTCCTACGGCAATATTTTTTTGATTTCCATAAGTAGAAGTAGCTTCTCCCGTTTCCGTATTTTGAAAATCCACATCTCTACCATTTTTACTGATAAAAGAACATGCGTAAGGGTAAGCATTTATTCCGTATTTATCAATGGCAGCCCCGAAATCTTTAATGGTTCCTTGGTTGCTTCGCTTCCATGCTGTAAGTTTTGGTGCTACCATTTTATTCATCTGCTGCTTCTTCAAAGGGTTTTGCTCGAATTACTTCTAAATTTTTTATCATAAATTTTCCGGATGGTAAGGGTTCAAATTCGACATTTTGAATGATTTTAACGGTAATGGTTTCCAAAGTTCCCGGTGTAGAATACACTGCTATTTTGGACCATTCATTGCCATTGACATCTTTTGCTTGAAACGTGAGTAATTTGCCTCCATAGGTTGCTCCCGAATTGCCCCCAGCCCAATATGTAAGTGCTTTTTTAAAGTTTTCAAATTCGGCAAAGGTGTCGATAATTATCCCCTTCATCCGGTAAATTACATTTTGTGCGCCAAGTTGTATGATACTAATATTATCTAAGGATAAGATGCTCTTAATTGCTGCTGGTGTCATGAAATACCCTTTGATACTTTCCGGCTTGATATAAACGCCATAAGTATCTACTGCGCCTTGTACGCCATCTCCGAAATAAACGGTAAAATCGGAGGAATTCCCAATTACTATTTCTGCTACCATGCTAATCAATTCCAGAATGAGATTTTATCCCAAACGTTTGTAAGTGTTCTTGCCACATTTTCAAGTGTTGATTTAATGATAATAAAAGGTCTTGTAATAGTGTCTTTAAGGTCTTCTAAGATTGGTTCTAAAACATCTCGAACTGTTTCAAAGGGTTGAACAATAGTGTCCCTAATCATCACCAATCGCTCTACTAAATCAGTTCCAATATTAATGAAAGTAGTTGCTATTTTAAGTCTTAAGACATCCAAATGGTCTACTACTCCCTCAATGGTGTCTCCGGTTTTATCTATTTTATCCACAAAGTCTGCAAGTCCTAAAAGTAAAGCATTTATAAAACCTATGGTTTTTTTTATCCCGGATTGGGTGGTTTCATCTCGTAATAATTCTACCAATTCTTTGGATAATTCCATTGAACTATTAATGGTCCCACTGGTAAATTGTGCCATCAATAATTTCAAAGGAGTAAGGAAAGGATTCACGACTCCTAAAAAAGAATTAATATCATTAATGGCTGCCGACACATCTCTTGCGCCAGATTCTCCAAAGTCCTTTAAATCCCCGAATGCTTGGGATAATTCTTTGGCTACTTCTTTACTCAAGCCAACCCCGGCGACTGTAATTGGTGCTACTATGATTATGCACCTTCATAAAATACATTTGTATCTGAATTAGTTTCGACCATAGTTAAAGTACTAGTTTGGTTCGGATTTAAGGATGCACGATAGGTATTCGCGAGGTAAAAATCTTTATAGTTATATTCGGACCCTAAATATTCGATCAGCATTTTTGCCCATGTCATAACCATAGAATTGACACCATTGGAAAGTGTATGAACTAAGTCTTGGTCTTGATCATCTTGTGGATCTTCTTGAGAATCTTCGTAATCTTGTTTTTCTTCAGTCACCCAATCCCATTCCAATTCAATGGTGCGGTAATTTTCTATCACCTTGTCCGGTATAATTAGGTAATTGATTAGGCGTAAATGTTGACCATTACTGAATTTGAACCGCCATTTAGCGCAAAAACCGTTATAGGTATGCGCTCCGGGATTTGTAGTTCCAGCGGGAGGGGTTGCTGTCCATACAAACATTGTTAATGGATTAAAGTAATATGGGATGGTTTGTATCCAAGTAGGTTCATTTGTTAAGGCTAAACCGGTAATTTGGGTAGCGCATTCTATGGTTAAGGTTCCGTTAATTCGTCCGGTTTCTGCATTCCAAGAGCAAATAAAATCTGTAATTTTACACCCAATGTATAAGAAATATTCACTTTCTGCGCCGGTAATATTGACTATCTTCTGCAACATTTGGAAGGTTGCTTGCGCTTGTGTAGTGGATGTGGCGTATGTATGGGTATAAGAACCGGCTGTAGTACATGCGCATAATTGGTATATGAAAGCAAAGTCTAAGACTTCTCCAGTGATTTGGAACTTAATTGGTTCATACCCATCACGATACGCATGGGCAAAATCAATACCTTTCCCGGCGGCTCGTTGCTTTCTAACCTTATAACTTAATGGTCGGGGTTTAATGGCTCCATCCCATCTTATAGGGAATCTTCTAAAAGTATCCCCGGCTTCATTGGCGGTATCCTTTCCATGTGCATTTGTTCGAAAGGCGGTTTCTTTTATGCCCATCCAGAGATTAGCATATTCAATTGAGTAGTAGTTTCCCATAATTATTCAATCCAAATGGTTCGTAATGTTTTTGAGGCTATTCTCGTCATTATGTCTAAATCTTCTTGAGAAAACCATGCGTCAATAAATGGCGTTTCCGCTGGGACCCCTTCTTTTGATAAGCGTGTATTTTGTAAGAGTTTGAGAAATGAATTGTATTCAACAGTGGATAAGGTTGCGAAATCTCCACCGGTTGCGACTGTCGTTATTTCGCATTTTTGATTGATTCTACCATCAATAAGGGTTAGAGAATTCTCTATATATGCTGCCAATGATGCTGCTGCAATTGGGATGGTAATCAATGAAGCAACTACCGTTTCATCTAAGTAATGTGATCCTAATACCATGTGGTTTCATCTCTGTAATGATAATAAAAAAAGATTAAACTAAGGCTTCCAGCATGGTTAATTCGGCTTCAAATACGGCTGTGTTCCCTATAATTGTTATGGCAACTTCTGATAATGGTTCTAAACCTTCTTGAATGAATGGCCCAATTTCAAAAGGTTGTGCTGCGGCTGGGATGGTATAACTAAAGACAATGGCTTGCAATGCATCTTTAGGTTGAACTGAGATGGCGACTACTAAGGATGCGGTCGAATTCGTGCCTTTTAACCTTCCAAAGAATGATTCACTTACAGAGGCGGAAGGACACATATAACTTGTATGGATTGAACTTTCATATCCTTCTTCAATTACACCATAGATGGCTGAATTATCACTGTTATCAATGAATACTGCATGAGTATTGGCGGTTGGGGCAATGCTTGATTTGGCGGTGTTTAACCGGTAAAAATCTTGAATTGGAAAACCGGCATACATAAAGACTATTTCATCTGTTGATGCAACGGTTTCGTAAGTGCATGTTGCTCCTACCTTTTTAGTGCCAATTGGTGTCCACCAATTAATGGTACAAATCCCACCATCTAAATCTCCGTGATCGCTTTCTGTTCGTGCGTAAATAGTTCCTACTGCTAAAAGGCTTGTATTGGTTGCGACTAAAGCTGCGGCTATGATTTGGGCATACCCAGTTCCGGCGGTTCCAGCACTAAGCGTTTTACCACCACCTACAGCTAATGAAGATGTAAAGCAATTAACTCCATAAGTTTCCACATCCCAACAGTAGAAATCTGTAACTGCTCCGTCAAAGTCTGTTGCCCCCGACATATCAGCGGTTGCGTCTGCTATGATTGCGGTATGAGGCACTAAGTCTTGATCTAAGTAATAGGCGGTAATAACTGCGTGTTCAAGCCCAGCATCAGATGCACTTGAAATTACTTTTAATGCGGTTTCTGTCTTTCCAATTTTCGCAATGGTTTGTGCGGCTAATTCGGCTAATGCGACTGCTCCGACTGTGCCGGTTTGCGCTCGTCTTGTTCGATGGAGTTTAACTTTATTAGTTCCACCTTTAATTTCTAAATCACGTTTTAGAGAAACGTAATCTGAAAATGGTTTGCTTACTTGTTCTATTTTATATGACATAATCTTTTCCCCTAGGGTTATGTTGTTTTGGAGCCAGTGGTAGGTTTGAAATTACCCCCGACATAGGTTAAGTTTAGAACAAAAAAAACCGAGAAGATCGGTATAATTAAGGTTGGATTGCGCTGATACGGCTGACCCCTTTGAACACACTTGGGGTAATTCCGGACAACATAGGTCGTGGGACAATCCATGGGCAAAACCAAACTTCGCCTTCAACAATGGTATCTCTTACATCGTGGTGGGCTAAGATAGTGCGAACCCTTTCTTCACGAGTATAACCAATATCAATTTGGGACAAGTCAATGGCAATTAGGTCGAATAGTGCGGCGGTTGGTAAGGCATTGGCTTTGGTATAACAATATTGGTTTGGGATGGAAATTACATCGAGTAAGCCATCTTCTAAGAGATAATCTCGTGCGCTTAAATCCTTTGCGGCATTTCCTCGGAGTGTCATAGGCTTATGGGCGCATTGTGGATAGAAGATTACGGTGCTTGCTAAGTTGTATCCTCGTTGCACTAATTGGGCTTCTAATAAGGATAAATCTGTTGATTTATTGGCGTAGGTTGACCATACACCGGCTGTTGCAGTATCTCCAGCCATATTCGGTCGGGCAAGTGTTCCATTTGCAGAACCAGCGTCCCTAATAAAGTTGTATTGAGTTATAGGTGTTGAACCACTTGCGGCGGCTTCGTCTTGACCAATCATTAAGTAAAGGCTTGCCATAATTCCGATCTTCTTACCTAACATGGTTATGGCGTCTTCATCCAATCCCCAATTCTGGAAGGCTTCCCAATCTTTTTCTACGATCTTAATTTTTTCACTTACGGTAAAGACTGCGAATGAAACGGTTTGTGGGTTAATGGCTGCATCACTTGGGTTGAATCCGGCTGCTGTTAAGGCGGCTTCTGGGATATCATCTAATTTCTTATGAATCCAATTTTCAATGCCAATGTGACCAATTGGTTTGGCTGGGAAGTATCCAAGAATGCTTGCGTCTTGGTATGCGACTATACCGGCTTCTTCAATTTGGGTAATCAGTTGTTCGTTTGTATTGACCATGATTTTTTCTGTATGATAAATAGTGCGATAACCTATTTAATTAACACAGCTCCATAGAACAATTCATCCGCAACGTCAGTCCAATTCAGTTCGGTGAGTGAAATCCCAATTACAGCTCCAGCCGTAACACCATTGGTTAATTGACCAGCGGTATCATTACAAATTAACGAATCTCCAACTACAAGATCCGATTTGGCTTCAATTTTCATACTGATTATCATTCCCGGAACTAACAAGAGAACGTCAATCTTATCGCCAGCAGCAAATTGGCTGGTCTTATTCACAGTGCTTCCATTTTTCTCTAAGATACTCTTATTCCATGGAGTATCCAAGACAATCCATCTTGCACTTTCTGCACCGGCACTTGAGGCGTCTAACACATCTGCGGCAGTAAAAATGCAGATATCCCCAATGGCAAGTTCGGTCGCACCTTGGACTTCTAAGCGGAACGTGTACATGCTTAGGTCGAAGGGACTCTTCATGACTACGGGGTATTTCAAATCCGAGCCAGTCTTAAGAGATTTTAGAGTTTGTGTTTGTACTGTTGCAGTAACCATAGTAAATCACTTCTTATTTATTCAATTTTGCGTAAATCTTTTGGGCTTTCCCTCTATGAGAGCCAGCCTTGCGGAGATTATCCTTATATCCAGCAGCTTTTTGACGCTGCATGGTAGTCATGGGTGGTTTTTTAACTTCAGCCGGTGGACCCAATGGTGTCTTAGTCTCACCTTTTTTCAATGGTTCTTTCTTAGGTTCGCCCGGTTTTACACTTAAGGCATCTAAAGTTGCTTCCATAGCAGCGATACGAATTTCGGTTTCCATAGCATCAAATTTGGTTGAGTATTTATCACCTAATTCGGCTTTCAACTTCGCAGCGAAACGATCAATGGTATTACTTGGTTTTGCTGGCTCGGCTGGATTTTTTGGAGGTGCGCTTGCGGGAGGTTTTTTTGGCGGTTCGCTTGGTGGGGCGGGATCGCTTGGAGGTGCGGCTGGTGGTGGAACGACTGGCGGCACTACTGGTGGTATTGGTGGATCTGGCATTATATTTTACTTCTTTTATGAGTTTATTATTTTTAAAGTAGGGGCAATCTTTGGAATGGCCTACTTGGTTCGGGTCACCCACATTGGCGCATACAACGCCGGGAGCAACCATGGTTCCTATACGGTCGGGATGGTAGTAAATGGTGCAAATGAATGTAGTAGGTGAATCACGCTCTAAATACGGACAATTCGAGCCATCCGGTAATTTACAGCATTTCCCACACCGTTTGCATAGATTTTCTAAATTCATTAAATAGTCACGTCTTCATTGGAATTATCATTGGATTTTTCGGAAGAATTATCACCATCTTCGGTAGAATTAGGTGCATCTTTCTCCGGGGTTTTGGGGGCTGGATCACCCCATGTAAAGGTCGTATCTTGCTTACCCAACATAAAGAACGCTTCTTCCATGGCTCTGGTGTAATGGGCTTGTAATTGATGAACTTTAGCGTAGGTGTTCAAAGTATCATATTCGGCAGACGACAACGCTCCTTGTGGTGCGCCTTCTAAATTACTTATACTCATATCCATCCCGGTTGCGATATCCTTTTGCATTAATTCGGATAACATCGCCATTTGATTTATGTTTAAGTCTGGGATAATTAGCTTGAAGAGTTTGTCTAATTCTTCGGGATTTGAGTAAAATATTCTGCGCATTGAACTAAAGGAGTCACCAATTTCATCGGCGACTAAATTCTTTTCAGTTGGGTTGGAGGCTTTGATGGCTAAAATGCCGGATTGTAAAAGGTTGGCTTGCACTGCTACGGCTCGTTTGATTTGTTCTTGGACCAAACAATCATGGTAAATAGTAGTAACGTTTGACGTCCCAGAGTATTTTAATTCCTTTTGTGGTGCAGAGAAACGAACCACACGAGCAGCGTCCACGTAGTAAATAACATTTTCAGTAGATTTATAGGTGCGCATTTGAATTCGGTAAATGGTGGGAATACCAAAGAAGTCATCGACCTTTTCAATAACATAACCATTGCCACGATTCATTTCGTAAAATGCTTTGCATTTCAACATTGGATTATCAGATTTCTTCAAATGAAGTCGATGGTATTCATTATTACCGGAAGCATCTTGATACTCTTCTGCATTCTTCTCTTCACCATCGTAAAAGACTAAAATGGTATCGCCAAAAAGTAAAGACCACATCACTGCCTTTAACGCCTCTTGCATAAAACCTATCCATTCTAACCATTTGTTGAATGCTTTGAAAGGATAGTCGGTTCCATGCTTAGGTGCTATAATAGGTTGCTCTAAATCAAACTCCCACCTCATTCTCATAATTTCACCGGCAAACCATACAGTAGCTTTTTGGATTTTCGGATTCCTCAAGAATAGTAGGAGTAATTCAGATCGTGTGGGGAGCTTCTTGTAGCTGAAGTTTTTAGGATCGTAGTCACCCCTAATATAGCCACTTCCAGCCCCAGCAAGTCCGGTGTCTTCCAAATCTAATTGGCGGATCGAATCACCCATACTTAAAATTGGGTGAGTATTACTTAAAAAGATTTAGTATTCTTCAACCCTTTGGTCACGCAACTTTTCAATGGCTAAGATCCGGTTTTTGGCCCTTTCATCGCCACTTGGAATATACACACTACCATCGGCTAATATGGCATGTAAGTAAGCGTCTAACCAATGGCATGGGAATAACGCATCATCTTTCTTATACAAGCCATCTGAACCATAGATTGATTTCTTTACATCTAAGAAGGTCAATGGTGTTCGTTTCCGGTCAAAATGTAAAACACATTGACGGGCATACATGGTGCGCTGACTCTTCCATTTATTCGTTACGCTCTGACGACCGGCTCCAATACGCTCTTCCATTAATTTACATTTAGCAGCGTATTTTTCATTATCATTATAGCCCCCACCTTCGGCTTCCACCGTTTCTTCCAAAAGAAAGTCAAACGCTGCCGGATGGGCTTCTAATGATACTTCCCATTCATCTAAACAATAGATATCACGCCCCACCTTATACACACCTACACAATGATCGGTCGCTCCAAAATCCATCCCATACAAATTGGATGGTTGCATTATGTGGGATAAGTCCTCTTCGACCACATTCGGGAAAGTGCTTCCAAAGGCTGACGATGGAATGCACCGGTAAAGGAGGTCAATTTCAAACTCTGGAACCACACCCTCGTCAATTTCTTGTTGAACAAAACCGGCTTTTACAATCCATGGAAGGGTATCCCATGGCCGCACTACAGTAGGGTATTTCTCAGAGTATTCATTCAATAAGCAGTGAGTCCAAAGGGTTCCTAAAAACAATTTCTTATGCACTGGACTATGGCTCATCATGCCAGCCATCTGAGGGAACACGTCAATCTCTTGCTTAGGTTGTAAATCTTCAAATTCATCGTGAACAATACCATCAACACGTAGTCCAAGCATAGAAGTTGAGATAATACCAAAGAGTATTACACGACCGGACCAAAGCCATACTTCATATTTAGCGCTGCTCACACAATGGATATACTTTACAAATGGATTCATACGAACGTAACTTAATGCTTGGGATAATTGGCCACCTTTGCACGAGAGCCATGCCCATAACTCATCTGTTTTTAACACTCGCAGAATTAACCAATTCACAAAGTCCTTTGTTTTACTCCCACCTCTTGACCGGATCATAACACATGTATGGTGATTATCAACAAATTCCCAATCGTCATGTTGTAATGGCTCCATGGTATAGCCAAGATTTAATTTAGATTCATAATACGTTTGACACTTTCGGGGTGCAAAGGTGCGCAGATTTCGTAAGACGGTTGGCATACTTAATAGTCATCTTCTTTGAGTAAGGGATTATCTAAGTTACCATCAATCTTTTTCTTCTTATACAAAATATCTAACAATAATTTACATTGGTCAATATGGTCTTTACAACTTGCATACAAACTCTTTTTCTCCACGTATTCTAATGTAATGGTAGATGGAACCGGAATAGCATAGAAGGGATCTACGTCAGCCAAATCCCATCCCAACTCTTTTTCTTCAGAACTAATTATGGGAAACTTGGAAACTTTTTTAGATTTGGGTGGGATAATTGGCAACGGACATTCTTTACCGGGTTTCTCTGTAATACCCCACTTTTGCTTCCATTTGGTAATTGTGGACTTGTTCACACCAAACTTCTTTGCCATCTCAATCTGCGGCATTCCATTGTCGAAATAGGATTGTAAACAGTCTATTTTAATCTGACGGTCAACTGGAATTTCATGTGCAACCATAGTAAGTAATATAAGAACCTAAGCAAATTTAACAATTTTGGGTATGGTCATCATAATTAGTAAAAAACATTTTTGTAAAAACCGGGCTTTATTTTTTTCTACTCTATTGAAAACCTAAATAAAAATATAAGGAATATGTACATACATATATGTATGTCTATTATCCTAATATATTATATTAAATTTAACAATAACTAAATAATAATAAAGGCTGATCTATACAATATAATAAAATAGACTACATTTTGGTATAAAAAAAAGAAACTTAATGGTTTTTTAAACTATGGATAATAAGGAAGAATATGGTCAATAAACTTGATTATGAAATTCATAAAATTACCATTGAAGTGCGGGAATCTGATTACCAATTTTGCAAGATGAATGGTATTCAAATTTCACCGGTCTTACGGACTAAATTGAACCGCCATTGTGAAAAGTTTAGAGTCGCACTCGCAGAGGAAGACTAAAGATGGAATTTACAACAAAAAACAATGAAGTCTTATGTCCGGTCTGTGGTTTTGAATACAACCATTTCCTTTCGGTAAAGGTCATTGCTCCCCATCATAATACTATCAATATTGTAGGAAGCAATGAAGCGAAATTAACGAAATATGAACCCACCGGTACTTTTACTTCTAATGTGCGCGGAACAGAAATTCAAATAGAATATTCGTGCGAAAACGGTCACCATTGGATCTTTGCGCAATTCTTTTACAAAGGAACCATTGAAACGAAAATAATCCAATTGCCCGAGCTAGAAGAAGAATATGACTCGTTATGGAGAGATTAATTATGACCGACATGCCAAAAGATTGGTGCTTTATCCATGTACATAAAGATGGATACAAAATTGATGGTAGAGGTGGGAGTAAAATACCCAATGAGGGGAAAGATTGGCGGAGTAAAGGAACCCATACATTTCCCAAAGGATGTCCAAAAAATACCAATGTCGGTTTACTCTTAGGTGATTTATCCGGTGGAACGATATCATTAGATATAGATTGTGATAACTTATCTGACGTGTTAGTTGCTGGTTGGAAGCAATATATCAAAGATCCACCCGAACACCCAGATGGTATTAAGGGTAGCATAGAATTACAAGATGTATTCAAAAAAGTGTTAAAGACTACCAGATTTATTAGTAGTCCCACCCGGTGTCAATTTTTAGTGAAAGTAGAAGGTGCATTTGCCAAGAAGGTCATCACAATTAACAAGACCAAATTTGCCTCTGATCCGACAAGCAAGAAAAAAAATATGATTGAAATATTAACCAATGGTCAGCAAACCGTTATCCCACCTTCTGTGTGTTCGTCAGATGGTAAATATACCCATGAACCCCGGACATGGATAAATCCACCAGCAGCGTTACAAACGTTAAAAGGATGGGAATTTGATTTACTCATGAATTTTCTTATCGACATGTTTTATGATGCCCCCAAACATATTGCGACCATTGGGAGTGCTACAACCATAGTAGATTTTGCTCCTATTGGGGTTGCATTAAAGACAAATATTGCCTTAACCTTAGCCAAAAGTGGGATGTTTAAAGCGGACGATGGTGCTGGACATACTTACCATGATGAAATCTTTCATTTAGCTGTATATTTTAAAGAATTTTGTATGCCCGAACAAGACTGCGCAGATATTATCACTGAAATTTCTGATAGTGTGCGGACGAAAGACGACAAACCAGCGAAAGATATTGTGCATGAGATATACGAAAAGGGATATCATATTACCTTGGAAATTAAGACCGATATCGAAAGATATTTAAACGTCAAAATAGGGAAATCAAAGAAAACACTCTTTGAAAAATTAAATAAATTACTTACGAAAGTGAGTAGCGAATACCGGAAGTTAAAAGACAAAGCAGACAAAGCCGCAGCCGCAGCCGCAGCCAAAGTGATGAATAAGGATGAAATTCTTGAAACCAAAGAGAATTTATGCGCTTCTATTTTGAAAGAAGAAATCTATTGGATTGAAGAATATAAAAAGTTCGCAATGTATAAGGATGGTATCTTTATCCCTAATTCTTTACACTTAAATCAATATATAAGAGAGCAATTCGACCATATACAGTGTAAAGTAAGTGTGAAATATATAAACGAATTTGTGAGTGAAATACGAGATAGAAAGCATCTCTCGGTTAAATTATTCGACCAAGATGTCAATCTAATTAACATGAAGAACGGGTTATATTGCATCTTAACCAAAGTATTCCAATGCCATGATTCAGAATACAAATCATTAGTTCAATCCCCATGTAGATATTTACCGAATCAAAAATCCCCACCGGGTAATTTTCTTAAGTATGTGAATTCTTTATTTGATAGTAAAAAAGAAAGGCAACGGTTCGTGCAAATCATGAAAGCAGCCGTAGAGAATAAATTCAAAGACCGGAAGCAATTCATTATTATCCATGGAGTAAAAGACAGTGGAAAAGGTATCTTTCTCCGGATAATTAGCAATATTTTAGGTCAAGATAATTGCCATGCTATTCAACAAGCCAAGATGGGGGAAGGCTTTGGAAGTGGTTCTTTACAAAACAAAAGGTTTGTGTATGTATCTGATGGGAGTGCCAAAGTATTGGGACCAAATAGAACTTCTTTTCTCAAAACCATTACGGGTATGGATAGATTAAATATGGAAAAGAAATTTCAAGAAGAAATTAACATGGATTGCACCTTTACTTATGCCGAGGCTTGCAACCGAATTTCACTCTTGGGAGAAGAAGATGAATTCGGGTCTTTTACTGACCGATGTGTGTTTATTTATTTACCCAAACAACATCCAAATGATGAATCTAACCGGAACTTCGAAGCGGCAATTCATGCCGAGAAGGATAAAGTGATATCCTTTTTATTGAATCTAAAAGAACAACCTATAGCGCAAATTCCATTAAAATCTCCAATTAAAACAGCAGTAGAATATTGGCGATGCAAAAGCAACCCCGGATACGAATATATTAAAGATTTAGTAAGTGAAGCCATTGATTCTGTTGCTATTTATGACGCTACTGAAATTATACAAGAGATGGAAACCTATGCCATTGGATTAAAAATATCAATTTCATCAAAATTATTATGGGCAACATTGCGCAAAATAATCACCCAGTATGGTGGGAGTATTTTTCGCAAACAATTTGATGGAATTAAACACCAATATATCAAAAATGTAAATATTACCGGATCAGAACCGGTTCCACTCGATACTTATTTAAAAGCGATTAAGAAAACACACTATGAGGATGAGTACTAATTATGAATGAGATTAACTTAAAAGATGAAGAAATTATACGGTTTATAAAAGAAAATTGCGATAGATGTTTTGAGATGAGCGTAGGATGCACCCCGGAATTTTGCGCAAAAATGAGCCAGTGGAGAAGAGATTAAAATGAGATTATTACACATTGAAATTGATAAAGAAGCTGTTCATGCAAATTTTACATTAAATAAAAGAATTTACATGGACATTGAAGAAGATGAAATTGATAAAATATTAGCACAAATTAAAAAAAGAAAGGCGATAAAATAATGACAGACATTTGGGTAATTAATTCAAAACTCGAACCGAAAGAAAAGATGGAAGCATGTGAGCAAATACTTCGCAGTGGTCGCAAACATGTTGCAATATTCGAGTTTCCACTGATCGGAGCCGGAGCCGTAGCGCACTTCATTGGAGAAAAGGCGGGAAAAGAACGAGAAATAAAAACAGAGATGCAGCATGGTGGAATCTTTGGGTTAATGCCGGATTTAATTCGACCGGATTTACCAACGGATTTACAACAATGGCTACGAGGCGACCCGGTGTATTTATAAAAACATCATTTCCAAATTATAATTTTTTTTACTTTTTACTAATTATGAAGAATAAGGTTGTTGTAATTATTCCAATGTTTTTTTGGAATTATCTTAATTCTATATAGAATTATTATTCTGCCTAATTATCCCGATCTTGTCCACAATTAATCATTCTACATAGTTTAATTAAGTAGGTTAATTATGCCGATCTTGCGCCAAATCTTTGCAAATCTTTTTACATTTATATATGATTGAGAATAGAAAGTATTGTAGTGAAAAAAAATGAATCAAAAAAAACTAACAGAAATCGGATTTAATTTAATGAAATGTAAAAACTTAGAAGAAGCATTTGAAATTGGTGAGCAAATTATAAGAACACAATTGAAAGATGAAAAAGAAGAGATCCAAACAGTTCCTTTGGTCGGTAAAAAAGAAAAAGAAATCGTAGTTACACCAATTAAAAGGATAAAAAGAGGTCTTATCGCAAAACAAATGTGTGAGTTTATAGAAAATAACAACGGCGCAGTTGTACTTGACATGGCGAAGTATTGTAACGTAACGGCTAATACAATCATCTCCAACGCACGGAAATTAATATTGCAAGGTAAAATAAAAAAAACAAAGGTGAAAGTGTCTCATTGCAATAGGCCGGTGAACTACTACACACTTACAAAGAAAACGGGCGTAATTGACTATATAGAAGCCAAGCATGAGCGACAAATTAATCCAAATGTATTAATTGCCAAAGGACGAGCGTAAAAATGCAACTCGTTTCAATTTCAACCGCTGCCTTCGATTGTGGGTATAGCGAAACGTATGTATACCGTCTCATCCAAATTGGCTTCATTGATCGCATAAAAATTGACAACAAAAGTTATTTAGACGAAACAAATATAAATTTGTTAAAAATGCGCAGAAATCAATTACATCCAGAAGGATTGCAAAAAGAAGCACGGAAACAAGCGTTGAAAAAGCGATCACAAACCAAATCACGCAAACAGTGGGCTGGATTACCGGATGACGTATGTCCTACGTATATCGTGAACCGGCGCAAAAAAGAACGAGAAAGAAATTCAACCCCGGAAAAGAAAGCCCTATTAGCAGCACGATCCAAATCTTACTATGATCGTAATAAAGCCAAAGTGCAAGCCCGCAATTTGGCATACTACCATAAAAAAATGGAGCAAGAATAAAAATGAACAGAGAAGAAAAATTTCAAAAATTATTTGCGATTGAAAAAGCAAAAGTTGAAAAATTGAAAGAAGAAGATCCGGAAAAATACAAATATGAAATTATCGATGAACAAATATATTTTTTAAATGACGACGAAACTGCGCTGATTTGTATTTTTGAAGACGAAGACGAAACTGAAACTGAAATAGAATATTGGTGTGACTCGTACACACAAGCTGACGATTGTGAATGGTGCGGAAAGCAATGTTATCGACCACTTGGGGAAAGATTAATTCACGACGATTGTTATGAAAAATTAAAAGAAAGCGAAACTGAAACTGAAACTGAAATAGAACTATTGGAGCGAGAGTAAAATGGAAATGGAAAAAATAACTGAAGAAGAAATAGAAATAGAAATAAGAAAATTAATTTTATCTCAAAATTTTCATACTGATACTGAAAATGAAAAAATTCCTATGCTACGATTTGAAAAAATTAGACAACAACAACGCAAAATTTTTGAACAATTATTAGAATGGGATTAAAATGGAAGACAAACCTAAGAAACAACTAAGCGCAGAACAAAATTCGTTATTACATTTTGCGCAACAAGCCCAAATTGGCGGCATGAGTTCTCCACAGAGAGCACCAACAATAGTACCCAAAAAAACAGAAGATCCTAAACCCTAAATCTTCTCTTGAACAAGTTTATCTTTTATCTTGATTTGGAATTCCAAGTCAATTTTTTCCAATTCATGTGCGTGATCCTTTTCAATGTCCTTCAATTCATTCTTATATAAGATTGTGGTTTGATCCGTAATCACACCCTTCAGTTTCATTATTTCTTTATCCTTCTTATTAAATTTCTTTCTCATGACTACAAATAGAATGGTAATCACTATGGCGATAATGGCAAAGATAATCATAAAGTAAATATTATCTTTTAGTGATTCTAAATCTTCGCCTAGGATAGTAAATAAGAGCGACATCAAACCGAGATAAATAATAGAGAAATATTTAAATCCCACCTTAAAATCGCTTATGTCTACCGTCCCATCTTCATTCAAGTCACTAATCAACTTGATATTGTCTATAAAGTCTGGCATCTTTTCTTCTTCCTTTTCATATAAAGTATATTGGAATCCATTAACATCTACATAAAAACCACCTTCGATTTGGTTAATTATAATTTGATCCGTAGTATTACT
>Ga0307928_10001273_pt1 | contig 19080 bp, 27 predicted proteins | sample AceLakmetagen232_FD_201815 | JGI IMG/M metagenome (GOLD analysis project Ga0307928, IMG submission 201815) | Saline water microbial communities from Ace Lake, Antarctica - #232 | ecosystem: Environmental > Aquatic > Non-marine Saline and Alkaline > Saline | place: Antarctica: Ace Lake... | reverse complement strand
CAATTGCCGGTAATGTCTGGATAGAACCATCGCCGTCTACATAGACCACAGTGCCCTTACATTCAGCCGCAGTGTATGAGCGGTTACCAGATACCGATAAGGTATTGATGCCCGCAGAGAGCGTCCCAGAGGCTGTTATGTCGCCATTGACTTGAATTGTGCCTGCACCTGAGTTTGAAGTCAGGGAGATGTCGTTAGGTGAGGATATTGTACCTGCTGTTGTGCCTGTGATATTGACTCCACTGAATGTACCTTCTCCGCTTGATACTACATCGCCTACTACTTCTAGGGCTGCTGTTGGGGTGACTGTGCCTATACCTACGTTTCCATTATTCTTCACCACAAACAAATCCCCATCAGTATCATCATTTGAGCTTAACTTTAATAGGTCTGAGGCTCCTGCGCTTGCTGAGACTTCTAGGAGTGCGTCTGGTGTTGTGTCGAAGATTCCTACGTTACCAGAAGAAACATCAAATGTCGCTACTGGAGAACTATTTAAATCAGCCACATCGTTAATAGCGAAGTTATTATTTGCATCCAACCCTATAAAAGCTTCCCCATCATCGTGAGCAAACCTAAGATCAGCATTAGCGGTTGATCCAGACCTTTGTAGCGTCATTACAGGAGTCCCGGCACTCCTTAAGTGCAAAGTGGATTCCGGCGAACTAGTCCCAATCCCGACATTTCCATTATTCAACACCGTAAGAATATCCCCATCAGTATCATCATTTGAGCTTAACTTTAATAGGTCTGAGGCTCCTGCGCTTGCTGATACTTCTAACATTGCATCTGGATCATAGTCACCAATACCACAATTCCCTTGCTTTTCAATGTCAAAAATTGCACTCGCGTTAGTTATCCCTGCAACACCAGTAATTCCAGTAAATATTTTGAACACGGGCGAGTCAGCAGCACCGTTATCGTTTGTGTCAGTGAAGGTGTATACCGCCCCTCTGGATGCAGTCTCTACAGCACCAGCTTCAGGACTCCCAACCTTCTCCCCATCAGTTCCAAAATAAACATAATCACCAACGATAAGCCCTTCATCTATAGTAGCCCCACCATCCATAACTACTGTCTTACCGCTATTAGTTGCATCAAGACTAACCGTTGTGGCATCACTTGTCCATAGGCTGTCACCTGCTGTGCCAGCACTACCTGATGATATTTGGTCTAAATCTTTGTCAATTGTTACAGTAAATTCGCCAGAAGCAACAGGAGCGACGGCGAATAAACAGATAAGAAGTGTTACGATATATTTCATGCGTGTTCTCCTATTGCCTATGGCGTTTTTTTTATTTGTACGTTAATGATGTCCTACCCGTCCATGCACCGTTGGATGGTTGCACGAGCGAAGGGCTCGTTGTTGCGTCTGTGTCTTCGTATGAGTATTTGAATATTTTCCAATCACCAGAACTAGACAAATTTCCAGATGCGGATATTCCTTTGTAAATAATTAAACCGCCCGAATCCCAATCAAATCGCTTCTGAATATCAACTGCGTCAACGTCTGTCACCAACTGAGACACCTTGTACAGGTTGTTCATGTCAGCATCAAAACCTTTATCGGCAGCGTATACCATTGGCGACATTAACAAGATAACGAGCGCAATCAATACTGTGCGTTTCATGTATTTGCCTCCTGTATTAGCCCAATAATCTCTTGCTTAGTTATGTTCCGCTTATTGGCATTGACACCAATCTCATCGCATATCTGAAGCAATTCCTTTTTTGATAATTCTCTTAAATCAACTTCCTCAACTTCGTCAACTTCTTCTATTTCTTCTTTGTTGTCATACACTTTGTTATCGTCTACGACCTTCTGTTCCGGCCCTTCTTTTGGCTCGTAAAACTCTTTATCATCCTGCACAGACAAATACTTTGAGTATAAAACAAACGCATCATTCTCTGGTGCTATTCCTTGCCTTGCAGCTTCCGCTAATACTTTACGTATAAGCACTATATCTGCACCATCAAGATCAAATGTATCTCCGTGATTAAGCGGATCATTATGTGCGTACAGATCACCTAGTTTGAAGTCTTTCTTTTTACCTAGATAAATAAATTTCATACTCTCAATCTCCTATTGTTTAGGTTATACTCTAAATTCAGCTACGATTGATGCAAACGTGTTTTTAGCTACTAATGGGACACCACCACTTACATATACTTGCTGGACCCGTGCTTCGTAATCTGTATCGGTGATACCACCATCATTGTCCAACTTTGCCGCGAGTGCCATCAGTCCTGCTTGCACATGAAGAATGTTATCCATGATGTCTTGCTGTGACGCACCTGCATCATTTACACCGTATGTATTCGCTAAAATAGCCATCTTGTATCTCCTTATTATAGAAACGGGGGGAATCTCACCCCCCGCTCAGTTAAATTTGTTTACAGTGTAGATTGTACCGTTGCATTGTTAATGTAGAACCCTTCAGCAATTACAAGAATCTTTGCTGTGTCTGCTGCATCATCAAGCACAAGGTCAATCGTGTCACTAGATGAGAAATACTTACCGTTTGCCGTAGCATACGCGTCTGTACCACTCGCTGAGTCAGTGATTACCCCAACAGAATCATTACCATTTACTGCATCATCAAATCCATTAGGATCATCACCAGTAACACCAACATCAAATGTCAACGTGCCACCCTCTGCGACGATAACAATACATTTTACGTTAGTAATAATACATCCCTCAACAACTTCAATAGCTTGAATTACGTCTGCAGATGCTGCTTCATTAACGCTGAAGTCAATCAAATTAGTTAATGCAAACTTCTGGTAATCTAAATGCGGCTGAAATCCTGCTTTTTTTGCTAAATCTAATGTAGCCATATCATGTTCTCCTTATGTTATTATTGATTAAAGTCCTGAAACTGCGGTCTTAACTGCAATCATTCCTAAATCTTGACCGTTAAATGATGCCTTCTGTGAACCCCAGATATTACGTAATGCCCAACCACGGATGTTTTCGTAGTCATCATCACCGTAAATAAATCGTGGATCTGCACATTCAGACACAGCCAACGCACCAGCACCCAAGAATAAACTGATTGCACCGTCAATTGCTCCTGTTCCCCATGTTGAAAACGTACCAACATTAGCAATATCAAGGATAGGACATTTACGGACAACTGTACCATAAAGTACAATGTCTTCTGCCTGCAATAAAGGATTCTTCGCCTGCAATGCTGCTGTTTCCCTATACTTCTGCTGCACATCTGCTGAAGTCAAGAGATCGTCATACACATCTAGGCTTACAAGTTTAAGGAATTTCTTGCCAAGTGAACCAAAATTAATCGGTGCGATTGGTGGAATTGTCTTGCCGTCAGTACCAGTAAGCGTTTGCTTCAATGCCTGCGTAACAGTTTTCTTGATGAGCTTATCAGTCATCTTGTCTGTTGCTTCAATATCCCCGGTCGTAGTAGCATCACCGCCATATACAACTCTTGAGCTTGTTGCTGCAATTGGAGTATTAGCGAAATTCTTCGTTGGTGCGCCCGCAAGTTTGAAAATGAAGTCACGAACCATGATTTCTGCATATACGTCTGACAATGCTGGTTTGAAATACTCATACGCTTTAATCGGACTTGATACAGTGCTTTCGTATCCTTCTTCACGGACAGCTTTACGCAACTGCTTGACCGCAACATCTTGAGAATACTTCAACAATGGATCTTCGTTTCCTTTTAGCGTATCATCACCTTCAGTGTACGTATCAGGGTTAAGCTTGCCCATCATAAAGATACGTTGTGAAAGACTTCCTTGGTACTTCTTAAGATCACGACGAATTACAATTGGCTTTCCTTCGGTCGGAATCTTCTTATCTGTATCTGTAATTACTTCTGTGAGCCCTTTGAATACATCCATATTCTGGTGTACTTCACGCAAAATCTTCTTCCCTAACAGGGTCTGTTGCTCGGTGCTAATTGGTTTTGTTGCTGCCATGACTTATCTCCTTATATGTACACTTCCCTACCTTCAGCGACTTCTTTGAATTGGTCTTCGTTTAGTTTACCCACCCAATAATCAAAGTTACCATTGACTTTGGACATCGTTACTAAGGTCTTACCGCCACCCGCTGATTTGGTCTGGACGTGTGAGCTTGTCTTTGTTGTTGTTTTACCCGCTTCACTCTTTAGTGCGCGGTTTTTCTCTTGCTGCTGTTTCTCTCTGAAATACTTTGCACCTTCGGGACTCATTGAAGCCAGTGTCTCATACGCATACTTCGCGGGATTTTCCCCGCTTATCGCTAAGTTAATGAGGATTTGAGCATTAGCCATTGCCAACTGTGGATTCTTTGCAACGTCAGGGTTGATCTGCGGAAGAACAAAATTCTTATACACAAAATCATAATCTTCTACTCCCTGGCTTTTCAATTCCTCCTCACCTTGAGTGATACGGCTCTGCAACACTTGCCGCGACTGCTTCTGCTGCTCGTTCTTCGCCTCAGATTCGCGCTCCTGCTGTTGTTTCGACGTATCTACATCACGGGCTGCGTCAATAGCTCTCTGGTCTTTCAGGGTTAATCTGTAATCTTCCCCTGTTTCTTCCTCATACGCTTGCGCTTTCGCTTCAATATCAGCCATAACGCGCTGATAATCACTCTCGAACTTCTGTGCAGGCTCTTTCCCCTGCATCTTATGGAAGTTCTCGAGCATTTCCTTCTGCCCTTCCTTTACTGCACGTTCCTTATCAAGTTCGCGCTCAAGGTCTTGGCGTTTATTGCGATCTTTGCGCATTTCAAAGAATAACCCTTTTTTGTTCTTAGGTAGAGCGTTAAACTCTTCCTCGGTCATCCCTGATATTTCGTCATACTCTGACCCTTCTTCGTCCTTCTTTCCCTCTTCTGACTTATCTTCAGTGTCTACACCTTCAGATTCACCTTCTTTTTCGGTAGGTGTTTCCGTTGTTTCTTCTTCTGAAAGGTGTTTCATAAGTTCATCATCAGGCAGTGCCAACTTCTCATCTTCCGTCATTTCAGAGAAATCTTTCTGCTCAATCACTTCTGAAGTTTGTTCCTCAACTGCTTCAGCCTCAGTGTCCGTCACTTGTTCTTCTTCACTCATAGCGTTGTGTCTCCTTGTTTTTAGGTTATGTTCACCGTCTAACGTGCGGTGTGTACGCGCAGGCTATGTGTCTGCAATAAAAAAAGCGTGTCAAATATGTTAGAAAATCTTACACAGCATACGCAATATAAGGAAATCGTACATACTCAAACACGCCTAATTTTCGGTTGTGTGTTTCGTTCCTGATTGTCAAAGAGCGAGTCTTATTCGTATTTCTTGCATCTTTCAGGCATGTAATTCACGTTACGAATATGTCCACCCTGTATATTAAACTTTATTGTCAAGTTACCGTAATAGTCTGGCTTCTGGCACTCGTCTATTGTGTCTTCTATGTCTTTCATCATAACTTGTTTCTGTGTCATAATTTTACTGAGTCGCCTCCTATTGCCCCATAATCTCTTTTTGAGCGTCAATCAATGCAGCTTCCTGAGCCTCTAACTGTTGTTCCTTCTGCCCTATTGCCTGCTCACGCCCCTGTAAGTCCGTTATCTCAGTCCATCGTTGCTTCCACTCTTCGCGGTTATTAATGTTCATCATATCAATTACCATATCACCGTATGGCGATTGAAGCCCTTGTGTTGCCTCTAAAACTTCGCGGATTTCCTGCCAATTAGCGTATCTGGCAGTTGGGCTCTCTGCTGCATCATCAATAACAATCTTAAGTTTCTTGAAATCTAAACCTTTAAGAGCGCATATATGTTCGAGCAGTATCGAGCATAACACATGTTTCGTGCGGCGAAAGTTATCATATATGTAATTGGTCGTTGTTTCACCCTGCCTGATCTGCAGGGCTTTAGCTTTCCCCGACTCGCTGCTTTTCTCTGCTGCACGTAAATTAGGATTCACGCCTGATATCAAAGGCATAATGTTTTGTGCAATTTCAGTAAGGATAGCATGACCTTGGCTTAATGGTGTTGGTAACATCTGCTGCCACTTACCAAACCCGCCGCGCTTTATCTCACCAACGAAGCCAGCACTTGACCCAAAGTTTTCCCAATTGTCTTTATCAATAAGTACGCCCTGCTCTGCAACAATCCCTGAATGAATACTTGAAGCAAGGTGTGCAATCAACTGTGATACTGCCTTGTTGTGGATATCCTGTGTACCAATAAGCTCACGCGTTACTGATAAATCTCTTAAATGAATTTCATCAACGCATTTAAGCCTGTCACAAGCGTACTCTGCGAATGGTAAGCGTCTAAGCTCAACACCGTTGACCATTAGTTTCTCGCGCTGCAATACTGTCCCTGATACATAGAAAGTAACGTACCAGCATTTACGCTTAAGTGGAATGATAAGGTACTCGACTCCGGGTAACTGTTGTGTGAGCCCCTCAACCGCTGTCTTTATCTCACTGTGCTGTTCTTCTTTGAACTTGCGCGGCTCAAATCCTGGGGTCAATCCCTGTATTGCTTCCTGTTGCATCATGCGTGTGGCTTCATCAACGGGGATGTTCTCGTCGATTGTCATAATGAGCATGTACTCTTTCAACCATTCATAATCGTAATACTCAACAAGAAACAAATCATCTGACTCTTTATTTGACGAACTAATCTGTTGTCCCGGCTCATTGTACCGTAAGTTACCGTCGCTCTTGTCTTCCTTACTTGATAAATCTTCTTCGTTGCGTGTAAGCTCCTTAATCACCTTTTCCTTACCAGGCATAAGGGCTATAAGATCATCACGCGACATTTCACTGATATTGATATGGTCTTTACTGTCCGATAGGTCGTACTTGTTATGGTCTGGATCAGCAAATGATTGGTCATACCGTTTGTGCGCGAACATGAGTGTCTTCTCACGTGGGTACGTTTCTTCGTCTTCTTCCACAACTACAGTAAGATTGCTTCGCCCAGATACTGCTACTGCTTCATGAAAACAGTCATCGAGTTCATATTCTCCGTCATTCTCGTTTTCAATCTTCTTAAGCTCGTCCGTGAGCAACTTTGCCAATGAATCATAATTAACTTGCTGTCCGTCATATTCAATAGGCTCCTGTGCATTAACTCCATCAGCAGGTAATACCTTGAAATAGTACCGATTCTGTGCCTGATTGCCTCTAAGGTACGCGATATGCCCCTTGATAAGGTTCTGCGTGACGGCTGGCTTAATGAGATTGCCCTCTTCGTCTTCCATCTTCTTGAGAGTATCTTCGTCCCACTGATCACCACGAGCGTATGCCCCATCCTTCTTACTGAAGGTGAGACTCTTCCCATACCGTTCCTCATAATATAACTTCCGCGTCTTGATCTTATCGGAGTGCTTATCAAGCCCCTTATCCTGGACTTCCTTATCTTCCTTCAATTCATCTTCTTTAATTTCAGGCATTGTTTTCTCCTATGCAGCCATCCACGGTTTACGATTTTTAGTGCGTCTGTATGTATAAATATCATGCTTCTCAATGGCTTTTACTTCGTCTACACATGCACACGCCATCATTATAGAGTCACCATCATCAGGGCTTTCACCAGCCATGCGCTTCTTCAAGTCGATCTTAGCCTCAACATCGATCTTCCCGTGCCTATTACCCTTCCGAGTGCTTGACCATCGGACTGATGTAACGTCTCTTTTGGCTTTCTCATTGCCTTTGGCGACTGATATTGTATTATCTTTAAACGCAACGTGCATAGCAAAATGACCTTCTGCCCGTCTGTTCGTGAACGTTTCATCGTCAAATGCTGGTGCGCCACCGTTAAATGGGATAACTGATATTGGTGAATCCTCACCCAAGATGCCTCGTAATAAGCCCCCAAGTATACGACCTGCACCATCATCATCATATACAATTGCGTTCCCGTCTATCTCCCGCACGTTTCTTATAACGTGAGAATCTATTTCATCGGCTCTTTTGCCGGGGTATCGCCATTCATGCGTTTGTGTTAGTGTATTCTTCCCGGCTTTCCATCCCTTAACAACAGTTTCATCGTTCCCACCATCTGCAACGTCAACTGATACAAAGCGTTTCCGTATTCCGCTTACATCATGTATAACTGCACCCTCGGCACGTTCGTACCAAGATACAGCAACAATTGATTCCGGGTCACTGTCCGGGATCTGCCCAAGTACGCGGGACTTGTACATATCGCTATCGACTCCCCACTTCTTACGCATGTCAGACTCGTACTCTCTGCCTGATAAACCGTGGATAACTTCTCTGCCCTCTTTGTAATTAGGTGTATCGAGCACTGATATGGTCAGTTTAGAATACGCTTCATCCTTAAAACATTCAGCAAAGTCGCCTGTTGGCTTGAGTGGATTCCCTACCGCGACAAGTTTTGCACCTTCACTTGTGAGCAATGCATCAGCTGATCTCCATATTGCAGGTAAGATACCGTCTGCTTCGTCGAATATGACAAGAACGTGTTCATTATGGAATCCCTGCATCTTTGTTGCGTTCTCTGCACCCTGGTCAGGTCGTGTTGAGAATCCGAACGCAAACCATCGCATTACATCACCGTCACCTAATGCTGATTGAAGGTCAAGTTTTGTGTTTGTTGGTTTACCACCTAAAGGAACTTTAGCGTTTGCGTGGGCTTCCCTGATCTCTCTCCATAACAATTCTTCGACCTGGCTGTGTGTTGGTGCTGTGGTTATAACTGTTGCTGGCGGGTAACAATATAGGAACCAAAGTGCAATACGGGCCATTGTATACGTATTGTGTGTCGGAACTAAATGATTTCCACACAAATATAACTTGTTTTCGCTGTCTACAGAAATACATTTCACTTTCCTCTTACCAATAGGCGCACACTCTATAACAACCCGTGCTTGTTTTCTGCATTGGTGTGCTTTGCTTGTTTTTATCTTCTTCCGTTTGATTGTGAACGGTTGATACTCTGGCGAGAAGTTTAGCTTGTATACAACCTTATCAAGTCCTTTATACTGCATTATCCATTGGCTGGTGAATATTTTAACCCCTGTTGACGCTAAAAGTGGAATAAAACTATCATAAAGACGCTTGTCTGTTGTACCCAATGCAGCAGATCCCCCATGAGCAAGCTTGAATCCATCGGCATCCAAGTATCCCTGGACAACTTTTATTTTTGTCTCATAATCAAGAAAGATAAACCATTCAGGGAAATGCTTATCGTTTAAAATACCCAACTCTCGTAAATATCTTCTTAGAGAATCTATCTTTCTTCTATTGCCACCAATAGAGTAACCATATTTTTGTGAAGGTTGTTTCCGTACAATATATCCTTCTGACTCAATTTGGGCGATAATATGATCCTTATCCTGGTCGCCTATTGTGATTTGTCCTAAATTCCTTGTACCGTCACCCAGCCATAAACCAACCGTATAAGGTGACCTTATTGTCTTTGTACCGCTTACAGGCTTACATATTGGGATACTTACGTTGTTTTGTTTATGGTGAGTCAGATTCTTGGATATCCATTCAGTATTGACCGTTCTAGTTGATGCCCAGTTGTTCCTGTAATCCTTATCTGGATATTTCTTGACTGTCCTACGTATTGCCTTACGCGTAACGAAATCGTGAACGTTCCATAAATGCCCTTTATGCGCAATAATTTCTGCACCATCGTCAAATTTAACAACATATGACTCTTCTTCGTTTATCTCAGACTCTTCTATCACGTTTGTCAGAGAACCATTTTCACCAAAGACTTGGTCCCCTACGTGGACATCTTTTATAGGCTTCATCCCGCTACTTGTGAGTATCGGCGTGTCTATATCGAGAGCTTTACTGACCGAATGACCTGCTTTTATGGCTACTTTGCGTCCGTCACGCACCATACAAGCCATGATCTCCATCATATCCCATACGTTCTCTGGCTTAACATCAAGAACCTCAGTAAAGAACGCTACTGGATTAGCACGATAATACATCATTTTCTCGGATACTTGCTTAGGGTCAATCACCATTCTTCGCTATCCCCCCGAATAATGCAGCCAATGTCTCTTTATCAGCACCGATCTTTATGGTGTCAGTGAACAACTGCAAGTGTTTGCCTAGCAGCTCCATTGCTTTCAATGCTCCGGCCTCCTTGAATACATACTCCCCAGTCCCTTGACCTGTTACTGTCACAACCTCAGTCGCCTGCATACACCTTTCGCCGATCTCCTTTATGCTCTTGAGTACATACTCGGCGTTTATTTCTGCCTTTTCGGAACGCTTATCCATACTTGCTTGTATCAATTTAGCAAGATTTGGTTTCCTTAAGTTTTCATGTCCTATAACTTCAGCACTATTTTTACTGTACCCTGATCTTATAGCGGCCTGTTTTGCATTTAGGTCAACAAGATATTCCTTGCAGAAAAGCTTCTGTTTGTTTGTAAGCTTACCACTCATGCCGCACCACTACTCGCATAATGATCGAACGCTATACAGTCATTGCAATTACCTACATTCATACACCCTTGCTTAAGGCATATACCTACACTGTATTGGTTTCTGGATTTGGATGTACGGTATGATTTATCGAGAGCGCGATTCTTCTTGGCTTTTTCATTGGCCCTCTTGATGTTTTGTGTAACGATGTCTGTTGATGGACAATATGGCATGTTAGCTCCCATTTTCAGAGTCGTAATTAAATACCGACCAAAAATGAGCTTCAGTGAGAGGCTTGGTCGGTGTGATAGAAAGCAATACCGCGCAATTACCTCTCCGCTCATCACGAATCGAAGTAATCGCCCGGCTGCCATGCGTAATTGCATTCCACGACCAAAGAACGGGTATAATAATAGGCTTCGGGGAAACGCGGTAAAAAATAACAAAAAACGATCGGCCATGAGTCTATCACAGCGACGGCCTCGTGTCAAGGAGAAAGACAGCACCGCGTACCGAGAGGGTCTAGGGCTCGGTACGTAACACATAATGTGCTATTTTACGATGCTGCCTTATTTTATTACTTCCGAACAGGGCTCAACTCCCGCACACTGAATCCTGCATACATTGTATTCTTTCCTCTTTTTGTCTTCCCAATGAAATGCGCCTCTGCATATTTGCGGTAACAACTCATTAACGGCTCTATATGCTCAACCCCTATCCACTTTGTAACTCTGTGAGTCTCAAGTCCTGCTGCTTCTTCGCTGTCCAAAAATCTTATCTCGTTTCCCATGCTTCATCTCCTCGATTAAATGCCCCCCACCGACAGAGGTTAGCCGACCCCTTGAAAGGAAGCGACGATGAAGGGCTGTTTGTTAAATCATTGCGACTTCATTCGGTTCTGGTACATATACCCCTAGTTCCGCGCTGGCCCATTGACGCACACTCGACATGTATTCTTCAAACGCCACAGTGCTTAGGCTGGTTGTGCTTCTTAGTGTTGCAATCTTCGAGTCGCGGTTCAGTAGAAACTTAAGACGTAAAGCATCGTGCATTTCTGCGGCACTGTATCCTGTGTGATCGGATAGAATTTTTATGACGACCCCGTGGTAATAGCTGTTCTGATTATTGCTCCGTTTCTTCTTTTTTGTGGATATGGTGACGAACAGTTTTTTATCTTTAAGCGACCATAGAAGAAGTCTCGCATTTTCTTCGTCGTCAAAACATATCGCCCCTTTGTTGGCTACAGCGGAGAAGATCTTATCCATTAGAAGCCCGGCTGTTGTTGTGGTTGCTGTTGGTTATCGTCGCGCTTGTCAAACACAAAGAACGTAGTATCAGGGTGCATATGCAAGTCAATGAATTGCTTGCCGTTCTGTAATGTTTTGAGTGTTCCAACTTTCATCCACACTTTTTTAGTTTCTCCGTCTTTCTGGTACTCCCGCACTGTCATAATGTCTTTAAATTCCATGGCTAAACCCCTTCGCGTAGTGTTTTTGAAAGTTTTGTTAGGACTTCTTCTGCATGTATTAGCATCGAAACGGACTCCGCACCTTCAACAAGAGGTAACTGTATTCCGTCTAATTGTTCGGCTACTGAGACTAGTTTTTCATTATCGCCCATCTTTGATTTTGCATCCTCTTCGTCAAACTTCTTCTGAGCCTTTTCTTTCTCGACTCTAGCCTTTTCGTCAATTACCGCCTGTGCTGCTGCGTCCTTCTTGATTTGTTCTTTGATTTCATCATCTTTAACCTTTTGCTTGGCGGCCGCAACTTTCTTCGCGTCGTCCGCAATACGTTTTTCTGCGGCTTCGATCTTGGCTTGGCGGTCTGCCAGTTCCTTGTCCTTGGATTCCTGCTCTTTTCGGACTGCATCGAGGCGATCTTGCTCGGCTTTCTGTTCAGCTTCGATCTTTTCCTTTTCTTCACGCTCAACACGTTCTTTTTCGAGACGCACTTTCTCTTCTGCTTCTGCTACTAGGCGTATCTTTTCGTCTTCAACGATCTTGCACTGTTCTTCAAGATGTTCTTCCGCTATAAGAATATGGTCAGTAATTCTGTTGGCTTCTTCCTGAACAGCCTTCCCGAATTTAAGGCTCTCGGCTTTTAGTGCTTTTCTTGTTTTGTCAATAGCAATACGGCACTTAGAAACTTTTTTCTTCTGGTCCTTCACCGCCATATATCCCTCCACATCCTGAGGGCTTTTAACCGTAAGACACAGACAAGTATCTTTCATTCGGTCTAAATCTTCTTGAGATATACCAAACTTTTTAATCGCCTCGGCGATAGCTACATCAATACTTTGGATTTCTTTTACTTCTGTCGTCATGATTATTCCCCTCTAATCTGTGCGGTTAAAATAGCCAACTGTTTATTAAATTGGTCAAGCTCGAAAGCTAGCTTTGCGATAAATACATCGTCGCGTTCTATCTTGATTATTAGCGGTCGTACTGATGGGAAGTATGACATGTAGTACCAACTCTTTGCCCCCGTGACATACATACAGCCTTGCACTTGTTGAATATGTTCAGTCGGTAGTTTACCCGCTTTTAGTTCCTTCCAGTGCGCTTTCGCGCCTTTGCACTTAATCTCTAGGCCACAGTCGTTCCCAATAAGCGCATCTGGCGAGCACAGAATTGATTCATCGTCTGTCATGCAGAGTGACACTGTCCTGGCTTCAAGCTGTTGATTCATTTCGAATACCGCACACGCCTCCGGTTCAAACTCATTGCCTCTCTCCATATTGCCGTTCTTATATGTCGGAGTCTTTTCACCAGCGATCCGCTCATAAGCAAGTTCCACCATGTGATCATCTGCACTCTTTGATAATGCCCCCGTACTGGTGACAATCTTCTTGAAGTTCGAAGCTGACGGTTTCCCTGCTCGCAGTTTTAGCCACGCTTCGCCCCCTTGGGGAATGTTCTCTTTATCGTCAATAATAATCATTTCGTGTCCTCTTTCTTTTTTATGTTCGTCAGTTGGGTTATCAAGCCGGGGTATTGCTTCACCGTGATTTTGTCGATGTCGGATACTCCTGCAACTTTTAGAAGCTTGCCCTCGGACACACTTTTGTCATTTAAGTGGTCAAGGAGAGTGCTTTTCTGTTCGGCTGTTATGTATTCAGCTGTAGAGCCGGCACCGTCGTCGTCATTCTCAAATGTTGATAACCCGCATATTGCTAGAATCGTGTACCGCTGCAAATATGAAACTGTACTGCCTATTGCTTGGATGCTGTTCTTTCCGCCGGATGAATCAGAATCAGCCGCCAAAGATGTTTCTTCGCTATGCCCTAAGATGTGGGTCATAACACAAGTGACATCTACTTTCCCGTTCTGTTTTGTCCTCCATGTTGCCGACAATCCGTGTTTGCTGAGTGAGGGAATCAGAACATTTGTGACATCTGCGAGGCTTGCATAGTTATAAAACGTTCGGCCCTTCGCTGATGTGAAGTCGACCTTACTGTCCTTCTTGATCTTCGGAGGATTCTCTTTGAATTGTGCCATTGCCACCACAAAAGCCTTCTTTGCCTTAATCGCATCAACTTTTATTTGCAATTCAAGTAACTTTTCCATCTGTACAAGGTCTGACCCCTTCGCTATTGCCTGTGATATTAGCTCTGCTGACGATGCTTCATGTGTTACTTCAATTTGTGATTCCCGTACTTGTACTGCTCCCGTTTGTTCTTCCACTGTGTCACTCATTACTTCTCCTCCAATAAAGAAATTCCATACTCAATTATCTTTGTCCGTATTCCAGCAGCAGCATAAGCAGCAGCATCAGAATCAGCATAAGAATCAGAAGAAGCATCAGCAGCAGCAGCAGCATAAGCAGCAGCAGCAGCAGCAGCATAAGCAGCAGCATCAGAATCAGCATAAGAATCAGAAGAAGCATCAGCAGCAGCATCAGCAGCAGCAGCAGCATCAGCAGCAGCATAAGCAGCAGCATAAGCATAAGAATCAGAAGAAGCATCAGCAGCAGCATAAGAATCAGAAGAAGCATCAGCAGCAGCATAAGCAGCAGCAGCAGCATAAGCAGCAGCAGCATCAGCAGCAGCAGCAGCATAAGCAGCAGCAGCAGCATAAGCAGCAGCATCAGAATCAGCATAAGAATCAGAAGAAGCATCAGCAGCAGCATAAGCAGCAGCAGCATAAGCAGCAGCAGCAGCAGCAGCAGCAGCAGCAGATTTGTTTTCTTTAGTCGGGTTGTCGATGCATCTCTTTGCTGCTTCTAACGCTTTACGAGGGCGTTTGTCTTCTGGGAACTTATCCTCGAAAATGTCGATAACTTGTTCTGCTGCAAAAACTGCATAAGATACATATTGTTTATAATTCATAACACGAACAATCAGCCAATTCGCCCAATCATTTCGGCTATTGCTTAGTTTTCGTATCTGCTCGGTCGTATCCAAACCTTCGCAGTTTTTAACCCACCATTTGAATCCATCCGTACATGCTCTTTGTTCGATTAAAAATTCTCTCGTTACTTTCTTCATTACTTCTCCTTTCAACTCGTTAAGTACATCCCTATTAAAATGGCTAATACAACTGGTAAAGATTTGAGCATTATTAGTTTCGCTTTCTCGGTCATGCTTTCCCCATCAAAATCCGCTCTGCTTCTTTAACCAAGTTCTTGTCTTCTATGGTATTGAATATCTCTTTCGCTTTCGCCAGTGCTTCTTTGTTTATTCCCAACAATGCAAGTGTATTCTCGCGCTTTGCGTTTTGCTCTTGATGAAAATAAAATAGCTCTTTCTGCAACTGGATGATACGATCCTCGTAATACTGTGTCGTCTTGATTTCAGTGAATAGATTGCTTCTTAATTCTATCGTTGACATCGTGGATAGTAGTTTTCTTATTTTCTTATCTGTCATAACGAACCTCCCGGTAAAATGTGTGGTCAACTAATGTCCCTAGTTCGATTACAGCACCTGTCTTAAGCGCGTTACGTAGCCAGTTTGGCATTAACTCATTGCGCATGTATATGTTTGCGGTTGACCAAAAAGCCTCGTCACCGAAGAATATGGCCTTGTTCCATGCATCGTGCGCTTCGTGAAAATCATTATTAGTTATCTTGCGTGATTGGCTTGGTGTGCAATCTGCGAGCCAACATGGAAATTGAAAGTTTTCGTGCACTACATCATAGTGGCTCATACCGCGCTCTTTTACCCGATTCTGAATAACTTTGCTTACCGCCATCATTCCTTCCTCCCCTTGATCTGAGGATTCATATACTACCGTTAATATTACGTCGTCAAAGTTGTCTTTCATCCCGGCTGAACATACTCCAAAAAAGAAGAGTACCATTAAACATACGATCACCATTATTGCCACTGAAAATAATCCACAGTCCATCACGCCACCTCATTCATTCGTAAGTTTAATTCCGTATCAATTATTTCTAAAAGTAGTTTTGCAAATTCATCCCTTCGCACTGAAGCGAGTATCACTAATTCATCGTAGCTGAAATCATAATCCTTGTCGTCGCCCTCCATTAATACTATAACGCCCTCATTGACCATTCCGTCATCGACCTGCAATTCAAATACTGCTCGCGTTACGTTTTTGAATAATGATGATGGATTGTTTGTTAATTTCTTCTCGAAGTTTAACGGCTCGTTCATGGTGATTTTTCCTTTCGTTTGTTTGTCGGCTAATTGAATGATACACCTAGAGTAACGGCGTGTCAAATGTTTTCTTTAGTTTTATTATTATTTATTTTTTGCTTGTGTTGTGCGAGTATGAGTGATACACTTCTGTCAACATTGTAGAAAGGAGGTCATTATGATAACAATTGAAAAGTTCACAAAGCTGTACAAAAGCGACAAGTTGCTTCGTGAGATAGCGAAGGAATTGGACGTATCAGCGGCGACAGTAGCGAAGTATGCGAAGAAACTCGGGCTATCGCGTGGTAGTGGTAACAGAGCAAAGAGATCTTTTGATTTCTAAATGAGGAGTGATGCATGAATAAATTACATACAACAGTGCCACCTGTTTTCCTGCTACGGAAACTTCAAAGAAATAAATCTTTGATTTCTTGCATGGAAGTTTCAAATTACATGAGCCGCGCCGACTTACTATCATGCAATGTGGAAACAAGGGAAATAACCGAGTACGAGTTTAAGTCAACAATTAATGGTTTTAGGTCAGATAAGCTGAAAGTGAAATTTACTTCTGGTCACAAAATACCTAACTTTTTTTATTATGTATTGCCTATTTCTGTGTACGATGAAAATAAGCATGAATTAATGCGTAGCAACGCGGGTATTATGCATTATTTATGTAGAGTTGCTGATGCGTCATATAAGAGAATAAAAATAACTACGGTTAAAGAAGCGCCTAAAGAATTACTTAACGTCCAAGATTTTGATACAGCACGTGAGAATATAATAGCTACATTAAACTTTAGATATTATTCAATGTGCGAGCAATCACTTGTGAGAGATTTACCTTTGTCTCACCGTGACGCATATAATTTGGCTTATGAGTCGTCAAATCTTAAGGACATACTAAAATAGGAAGGTCAGCTATGCAGAGAGGATACATTAAACTGTGGAGGTCAAGCCAAGACAATAAGCTATATTTTTCTGAATCGTTCACTAAGTTCAGCGCGTGGATAGACCTGTTGCTTCTTGCTAATCATAAAAGTAATGTTGTGTATATCAGAGGTATACCGATTGATTTAGAGAGAGGGCAGACCTTAGGATGTGAGCGTTTCCTTGCTAAAAGGTGGAAATGGTCGCGAACAAAAGTGAGGAATTTTCTACTTCATTTATGTTCCAAAAGTGTACCACAGATAGAGCCGCAAATAAAACTGGTAAAAAATAATGTAAGTACAGTCATAACAATACTTAATTACGAAACGTATCAGGGCAACAGTACCACAAAAAGTACCACAGATAGAGCCACAGAGTGTACCACAGAAGTACCACAGAAAGACCTACCTAAGAAGGTTAAGAAGGAAAAGAATGTAAAGAATAAAGATTTTGTTTCATTTTTACCAACAGAATGGGTCAATGGTAAGGTATCAGCATGGAATGAGTGGATAGCCTTTAGGAAAGAGCTGAAAAAACCAGTTACTGAAATGCAAGCTCGGAAGCAAATTGAAATGTTAGTAGCTCAACCAGACCCAATTGCTTGTATAAACCACAGCATATCTAACGGATACCAAGGATTGTTTGAACTATCAGCACCTAAACCACAAGGAACGAAAATGACATACGGCAAAATGGAGCTTCCGCAATGCTAAATGAAATGGTCAAGATATATGAGAATAAAGCCGAATACTGGCAGCGTATATGCGATGTAGAGAAAGGACGATGGCGTAAAGACAAAGATCATTCATGGGGCGAGACAGCGGAGTTATCCGCGCAACTAGCACAGATATACAGGAGCCAAGCGAATGGAATCAGAGAAAAAATCAATAATCGAGAAGATTCAGCCCCTGCCGTTAGTAGCGGTGAATTGGAGGGAGGATTTAAAATCAAGAACAGAGAAGCCAAAAATACCCCTGTCGAGCTTACCAATTTTGAGCGAAATGCTTTGGGGCTTCAAGCCGAAGGAGTTAGTTGTGATAGGGGCGAGGCCTTCTGAGGGAAAAACATCATTCGCGCTTCAGTTGGCCCGTGACTTTGCTGATCAGAATATACCAACGATGTTCTTATCTCTTGAAATGGATGAGGAAAGCCTTTTAGAGCGTATGTACTGCAATATGATGGAAGAACACAATTACAAGCTGCGCAAAGGTGGGTACGTAAATCAAAAGATGGACATATTCACGAAATACCTTCGTACGGTTAAATTAATCATCACATGTGGGGTCGGGAAGAACTGGAACGAGGTTTTAGAAGCAGTGAATGAGGTCTTACCGCGTCCAAAGGTTATTATCCTAGATTATATACAGGTCGTCCGTATGTGCCGTAAAGACAATCGTGAGAGCATTGACGAGTACCTAACTGAAGTGAAGAGAATAGCCATCGAGCAGGATTTATGTTTTATCGTATGTTCACAGATAAACCGCGGGGCTGCTCATGCGGTGGGTAACATGCCGTCATTGGCTATGCTCAAAGGAAGTGGGGCACTGGAAGAGGCTGCCGACAAAGTGTTATTATTACACTGGCCGTATCGGTATGACAAGGAAGCAGACAAGGGTGCGTACAAAGTAATTGTTGCAAAGAATAGGAACGGGGCAACAGGTGAGCATGATATAAGATTCGAGCCTGAGTATTACTTATTCAGCGAAAAGAAATTGTCAGACACTATTCCACACAGGGAGGGAATAAACTAATGGACGAGCCAACATCAAAACTAATACGGTACATCGACAAGAAGGACAAAGAGTCTCAGAGCTACATGGAGCAGGCGACGAGGTGCATGCTCCAGAAAAGCAAGGCGTTGACTAAATACTTGAATGATCAGCGCGAGTCTCAAGGTGGGTTGCTATGACAAAGATATTCCCAACAATATTAATCGTGTTAGATTTATGTGCAGCAGCTATGTGTTACTTTGCTGAAGATCATGCCCGTGCAGGGTATTGGGTATCGGCAGCATTTATAACTTTTTTCTCTATAATTATGTGATAGGAGTGATTATGAGTCAAAAAGAAGAGATACTAAAGGATTTACTGTCTGGTACATGCTTAACGGGTCTTAGTGCGCTTATGAGACACGGGACAATGAAAATTTCTACAAGATGCAGTGAACTTATTGCAGATGGATATAAT
>Ga0307928_10001272_pt1 | contig 19082 bp, 14 predicted proteins | sample AceLakmetagen232_FD_201815 | JGI IMG/M metagenome (GOLD analysis project Ga0307928, IMG submission 201815) | Saline water microbial communities from Ace Lake, Antarctica - #232 | ecosystem: Environmental > Aquatic > Non-marine Saline and Alkaline > Saline | place: Antarctica: Ace Lake... | reverse complement strand
TGCAGGCGGTTGTGAAGGAGCGCCCGGTAATAGTGAACAGGGCCCCGAGTCTACACAAGTACAGTGTCATGGCGTTCGAACCACAACTGGTCAAGGGCGACACCGTTCAGGTCAGCCCAAGCATCGTTGCGCCTTATGGAATGGATTTCGATGGTGATCTCAGGTTAGAAAGCCATGTTTTCCTATTGATTTCGGCTGAAATGTGTTGTAGTATATATCCAACCCTAACACAGAAGGAGTTGGATATGCTGGAAAAACTACAAGCCGTAACTGTAGCGGGCGACCCTGTAGAAGGGTACGTAATGTGTGTACACCACGAGGACATCCCGCACGCAGAGGAGCCTACTAAGACAACGCACGATAACGCTAGGTTCTACGAAGTCCCTGCAGGTGTATACGCACTGGCGTACGATGAGGACGATGGGCAGCTGACAGTTGCACAGATATCGTACTACTCGGAGCATGGCATAAATAAGCCGCTGAAGGCTGTTATTGTTAATCTTGAAAGCGGTAGACAGCTTTTCACTGATGACGACCCACGGGCAGTGTATGGGTACGACCCGGCTACGTGTATGTTCGGGCGTTGGACGCCTAAGGACTCTGTTGGTAAGTATGTGCCGCGTGCAATCCAGCTGCCAAACACAGCAGAGGTGTTTTACGAGGTAAATACACCTGCGTCAGAGAAGAAAACGAACCGAGGGTACACGCTGCCGACCAAGGTCAGGCTGACCAAGGAATTCGGATATGTTCTCGGTGCGCTGGTTGGCGATGGATGGGTGGATTCTGGTGTGGCTATTTGTTTTTCGGTCACCGAAGCCGCTATTGAGGAACGGTTCAAAGAGTGTTTTGAAAAAACACTCTTCAAGCCTAACATATGGTCTCGACGGGTGTCCAAGAAGGATGATGAAGGGAGTTATGGGGAATCGGAAGCGATCGTTGCGGCGTCAAAGGATGCTGCTTTATTCTTAGAGCCTATGATAGGCCATGGGGCCAGAAATAAGCATTTGCCGAGATTCTGGTTTGGAACACCAGTAGCCTTTCGTATGGGATTACTGGAAGGCCTTATCGATACGGACGGCTCCATATCGGTTAACCGGTCATCCAAGCGCCTTACACCACAGCTTATGTGCTCGTATCATACGACATCGATAAAGCTGGCGGCAGAGGTGCAGCTACTTCTACGTAGTCTTGGACAGGACTCCAGGGTATGTCCATATAAAACGCCGCTTGGGAAGCAAGCATTTAATGTGACGGTATCTACAAAGAAAATAAAGAGTCTCGGACTCGAACTGGCTAGCGTTACCAACACGAGAGCGCTCGAAGAGACCAAGGTAGCTCCCGAGACTTCTAGGGGTGGACGGCATTACGTGGTGCCGCTGTCGTCGGATATGTGTAAGGAGTTACGAAAGACTCTTGATCACAAGGATAAAGAGCAGCGTAAACTATACAATGCTCTGGGTGATATGCTAAAACACAAGCGTACCTGTATCACGGTACAGAAAGCAAGAGCTATCCTCGAACATGCACGTGCGACAGCCGTGGACAGTATGACGGCCGATATGTATGCTTGGGCAAAGATTGTTGATGCGTCCGAGGATATTGTATGGGACCGTGTTGATTCCTTTGAGTGTACAGATGCCGAGGAGGTCGGTTACGATCTGTGTGTTCCGGGCTTTGAGACCTTCATGAACGCGGATGGGGTGATACTGTCGAATACAGTTACCTACTACGTACCTGTAAGTAAGGCTGCTGTGAAGGAAGCGCGCGAGAAGATGCTGCCGTCAAAGAACCTACTTAACCCGAGGGACATGAAGGCGCATTACACTTCGGGACAAGAGTTTGTTCAGGGTATTTATTTGGCTACTAGGCCTGGTAAAGGGAAACCCAAGAAGTCATTCCAGACTGTGGCAGATGCACAGAAGGCGTATAACGACGGTAAGATCGACATTGACACGCCGATTGTCATAGTGGAAAAGAAGTGACCGAGCGAGTATATTAAAAGCAAGTGATTTATAGCAACAAGGAGATAACATGATCGACCATAGTCTGCTGAAGAAGGCTCGAGCGGCCAATGCGCCAGGGATCGAGAAAGAGGCTTTCAATCCGATGACACCAGAAGCTATGGCCGCCGCACAAGGTGGTGCTCCTCCAATGGATCCTGCTATGGCAGGTGCAGCTGGTGCTCCTCCAATGGATCCTGCTATGGCAGGTACAGCTGGTGCTCCTCCAATGGACCCTGCAATGATGGGTGCTGCACCTCCAATGGATCCTGCTATGGCTGGTATGGACCCCGCCATGATGGGTATGGATCCTTCTATGGCGCCGCCAATGGAAGACCCGGCAGCAGGTGGAACCCCCGTTACCCTGACGCTCGAAGACTTGCAGCAGGTTTTCAAGGAATTCCAGAGTGGTGAAGAGCCCGAAGCTGAAGGTGATCCTAAGCGTGCTACCAACAAGCAGATCATGAGTGAACTCACGACTGTCAAGGACCAGCTTGCAGCACTGGCAGCTGGAATGGGCTTGCAGCTCCCAGCCGGTGAGGTTGGTGTTGAAGGCGACACAGCTGCCACTGCAGATGCAGGGTCCCCCGAGGACATCGCTGCAGTTGCCGGCGAGATGGAAGCAATGGGTGGAATGGGCACAGCAGCTCCTATGGATCAGGCGATGGCAATGGGATTGCCACCTGGTGAAATGCCTCCAGAAGCGATGCCGAAGATGGCTGTTGACAAGTTTATCAATACTAAGCTCGGGCAGCGTGGTTAACAGGAGAGCTACATGACTTACATGTTGTATAAGCAAGCGGAAGGGAACAAGCGTGCGCTGACGCAAGCCGTTGGGGCGGTAGGCGGGGGTGCAGCAGGATATCTACTTACGCGATATGGTCTTGGGTTGAAAGGGGCTGGAGCTGGGCTTGCGGGAGCAGGTATTGGTGCAACACTCGGAGCTGTTGGCGGTGGGCACATGGCTGACTACGGTAAAGTAGATCAAGAAGCGCAGAAGAAGGAAGACGATATTGCTGATGAAAACGCAAAGCTTGGACAGGACACGACAGCCGATACGTTCGAAAAGACACTTAGGCAGGGGTTTGTTCCGACGGTTGGTGCAATAACTGGGGCACGTGCTGGTTGGAAGTGGAACACAGACAAAGCTATGAAGCGGTTGAAAGACAGAGCTATTCTTGACTTTGATAAGATCCCATTTGGTAGCGCGGCCAAAAAGGCTGATGCCGGGGAGATCGCAGCACAAGCGAAAAAGTTTAGCACGGAGTATAGAGGTGTGTTGCCGCCAGACATCGTAAACACCCTTAAAGAGCGTGTAAAGAATTACCAGGGAGGGGCAGCAGTTAAAGTACTCACAGCTGCGGGTGTCAACAATCACAAGGTACTTAAGCTAAAGGCACTTCGTGCGGGCGGCGGAGCGCTTGCCGGCGCGATTGCAGCAGCATACTTAATAGCCAAAGGTATCAATACGTACGTCACACCACGTCGGGCAGCGTTCGCAGCGGAGCGTGGGAAATAGATGGCCGAGATCACCACATTAGGCAGAGAAAAGGTCAGGGCAGCCTTACCTGATAAGTACAAAGACTTCAAGGGAACGCTCGGCAAGAAAGAGCTGAACGATCTGTACACCCGGATTGCTAAGAATGACCCGGATGAATATGTTGCCACGCTTCAGCGCATGAACACGCTGGGAGTGAACGTTGCTTCTTTGTACGGTAAGTCTGCTTCGCTTAGTGTAGCCGATTTCACGGTTCCACCCAGTATCGCCAGGCGCCGGGACGAGTTGAAAGCGAAGGTTGATGCGGTTTACGAAAGTCCAATGCTGAATGCCGACCAGAAGTCTAAGGCAGTCATTAAAATGGTCCAGGACTTCAGTGAGACGATCGACGAAGACCTACTCGAAGAGGTGGGCAAGCAGGATGGTGCGTTCGCTCTGCAGATCAATAGTGGCTCGCGCGGTAAGGCATTCCAGCTGCGACAAATGCTTCTAGGTAACTTGATCAGTGCGGACTCCCGTGGCCAGCCGGTAGGGTACCCGAATTTAGAGGGATACGCTGGTGGAGTTTCTCCACTCAGTTACTGGGCAGCAAGCCATGGTGGCCGGAAGGGCTATTGCCTTCACGAAGACACCCTTGTACGTATGGCAGACATGACCACACGCCTTATAAAGGACGTACTACCAGGTGAGCAGGTGCTTGGGGCAGATACAACAGGGGCTACATTCCCCGTTACAGTTCTTGAAGTGCTGGATAACGGTGTAAAGGATGTGCAGAGATACACGTTCAGGGTAGGTCGTATGCGCAATACATTGGTATCTCTTGAGTGTACAGAGGATCACGAAGTACTTGCCGTGATTAAGAACGGAAAGAAAACACCACATCTACGCACACCGTCAAAACTTCCTATGAAACGTGCATGGCGGTGTTTTGGAGCTGTTCCTGCAGCAGGGTTACGGGCGCAAGGGGGGCTGAGACAACAATGGGCAAGACTTCTGGGATTTCTAATAGGTGACGGGCATTTGAGTGAAGCGAATTCGATCACATTATCATCTGCCGATCCGGAAACCATTGAAGGTTTACGAGAAGAGTATCCTTTGCTGGATATTCGGTATATTAAACGTAGACGTACATCAGGTATGCCTAGTATAGAGTACAGAATATTTCCTAAAAAAGGAACAGGGCCATCCTGTCCAAACAGTAAATACCGGAATCAGCTTAAGAGCTGGTTACATCATCTTGGACTACTCGGCAAGCTTTCATACGAAAAGACGATACCCACCACAGTCATGAAAAATTGGAGTGGTGCGGAGGTGGCCGCGCTGGTTCATGGGTTGTTTGAGTCTGACGGGTGTTGTACGACAAATGGTGATAAGTCTAAGCTTCCGTGTATAAAATTCAGTATGTCAGCAAAGTGTGTGATTGTTAGGCTTAAAGAACTTTTAGCAACACGTTTTGGGGTATATGCTACCGCTGTTGAAGAGTCTTTTCCTACCCGGACGACTGAGGGGCCCTACAATACAATAGTAGCACGACGAAACATGTACGCGATACGTATATCGACACGCACATCTGTATCCCGTTTCATAGCGTTGCTTGCTTACGGTAGAAAGTCCGATAAAGCCAGAAAGATGCTGCAAGTATGCCCACCAACTGTTCGGGATGATGCTATGGTTTTCGGGTATGTAGGCCAGGAGCCTTTAGGTGCATGTAGAACACTTGACCTGTGTATCGATCACCCTGATCATCTATTTGTATTGGCGAATGGTTTGATCGTTTCAAACAGCGATGTGCAGTTCGCTACGGCGGACAGTGGCTATTTTGGAAAACAACTTACCAACGTGAGCCATCGCAGCGTCGTCACCGAAGATGACTGTGGAACGACCGAGGGCATAGAGCTTGAAGGTGACGACCAGGACAACGTTGGTACTGTTCTTGCCAAACCTGTTGCTGGATTACCGGCCGGGACAATTATTGATGACGAGAATGCTGCTTTGATCAAGGACAAGGGAATCGTCGGTCGTAGTGCACTAACATGCCAGGCCAAAGAAGGTATATGCGCCAAGTGCGCGGGAGTCCGCGAGACCGGAGCACTTCCGAGTATTGGTGACACGGTAGGTGTGACAGGAGCTCGCAGTTTCATTGAACCACTCACTCAGAGTGCCATCTCGTCCAAGCATAGTGCCGGCGAAATTGGCGCAGTGCAGAAGCACGAGAGTGGGTTCAAATCAGTCAATAAGTTTTTCCAAGTACCCAAGGAGTTCCCGGGAGCCGCGACGCTATCCCAGCTGGATGGTCGCGTAGCCAAGATAGGTAAGGCGCCACAAGGCGGAACCTATGTCACCATCGGCAGCGAGGAACACTACGTCCCCAGTGGCTACGATTTGAAAGTGAAGCAGGGTGACCAGGTTGAAGCTGGTGATCTTATCTCTGATGGTATGCTCAACATTTCTGAGTTAGTGAAGCACAAGGGATTAGGTGAAGGGCGCGTATACTTTTTGAAGCATTTACGCGAATTGCTTAATCGAACGGGTAGTGGAACTAATCGTCGGAACCTCGAGTACTTGGCAAGGCAGTTCGTAGATAAGGTGCGGATCACGTCTCCGGATGGTGTTGACGGCCATCTGCCTGATGATGTAATCAACTACAGCACGCTGGCCGCTACCTGGCAGCCTCGGAAAGGAGCTGCCTTGAAAAGTATCACGACAGCCAATAAGTTATACTTAGAGAAGCCTTATCTGCATTACACTATTGGCACACGTATGACGCCACGGATTGCAAAGAAGATGCAAAAGGCTGGGATCAGGACCATATTGGCACACGCAGATCCACCACCCTTTGAGCCAGAAGTGCTAAGGGCTCAGGATTATATGTCGTCAGACCCAGATCTTTCGACAAGGCTTGCAGGTGAGAATCTGAAGCGAACAATGAATGCTGCGGCGACCAGAGGGGCGTCCAGTGAGAAGAAAAGCATTTCGTATTTTCCGAGGCTTGTAAACATAGAAGAGGTCCAACCATGATAGGTGTTATCAGGAAGACGGCCGCCGATGACTTTGAAGTCAAGTTGGCGAATGTAGCGGATGCTGAGATCTCTCAGCGGCTTCCGTCCCTTAACGAGTACAAGGTTGGCTTTCAGCTGATCGAGAAGAACGACGACGGTACCAGGGGCATGGGCGTCATGGTCTACAAGCTCGGTGAGCAGTGGATTTATGTTCCCGCATTCTTCCTTAATGGGCGTATCCGTGGATACGACATGATGTATCTTCCAGAGAAGTCGCAGTTCGTACCTGCTAAGGATACATGGGTGTCATATATCCGCTCGAACCGTACAGCGTTGCTTGGAGAGAAGGCCGGTGACCTGACGAAGAGTAAGCCTAAGCGGGCCGATGGTGTCAGTTTACGTCGGGACTCTAAGAGCAGAAGTATCATGTTCAAGGGTGCCAGCCTCATTAGAGAGGAAGGGTTCGACGAGACACTGGACGAGATGGCTACGGTTTACAACGAGCAACCGGACAGCTTCGACCTGAAGGAATGGATCCCGCGCCTCGGAAAAGAAGCGACGATCCGTTTCATGTACACCTTGAACACCAACCCTGATTTCGCCAACGCCATACTAAACTTCTATACGCCCGCCGACATCAAGAAGATCGCGGAGTCCGCCAAGGACAACCAGCCGCCACCAGACGGCACTCTCGTCCAGGATGGAACTTATTCATTGGAAGTCAGCGGGGCCCCGGATGAGCATGAGCTGCAGGTTATCAGTGTTGGTGATACCGAGGCTGTGGACAAGCTTGATGACCGCGCCAAGGAAGTTGTGCTGCGTGATGGCCTGTATGTCGTCGACAAGCGCAAGAAGACCTCGACCGTGTTCGTTGAGAAGCAGTCAAGTGGTAGCCTAACGTCGCCACCGCGCAACGGGTACTACGAAGTACTTCTGGCTGACGGTAGTTTCAAGAAGTGCTACATCATCCTGGCCCCGAAGAAAAAGCAGAGTTGGATGCTGGCCCGGAACGCCCTGGACCCAGAACTGAAGTCCCAGGATGTCGAAGTATTCACCTACCTGGTGATTGACCTGAATAAGCCGAAGTTCGCACATGCCTGCGATCAGCCGATCCTGTGTCGTAACCTGGAAGCCAGGGACGCAACGGACATCTCCGGCATCGGTATCAAGCCGACCAACTTGATGTCCAAGTTCCGCAAGTCCGAGAAGGATGTGGAGAAAGAGGGCGAGACGATCGGTATGCCCGTAGGAGAATCCGAGAGGTTTGCGTGGGACCAGTGCGTCGCCATCGATACGAAGTGTAACTACGAGCAGTTCAATATGTGCGGCGGCTCGGTACTAGGCAACAAGGTTGCCGGAGTCAGTCTGAGCAGTGACACGGGCGACGACTGGGAGATGGACAAGGGCACAGTAGAGTTGACCGGTAAGCCCGGCCAGGTCTGCCGTAAAGGTGCTCACCTGTACATCCCGGAAGGTGCACGCATCGTCGGCATAAAACATTATGGTGACTGCGGCATGCCCCTGGGTGACCTTGAGACCATCAAGCACAAGATCATCAAGACTGCTGGGTGGCGTGCATTGTCCGTCCGAAGCGATGGCATCAGCTACAGCATTGACGGTAAGTTTGGGGTTGATCGCATGCTGACCAAGAATGCTGCTCTCATTAAATTGATCAAGCAACACGGGATTGGTGCGGCAGACGCTCGAGCACTCTTGTCGAAGGAAGCTAGTGTCCAGCGGCCGAGCAATGAGACTTTCCTGATCAAGTATGCGGCGGCAACATGGCCCGACATGGAAGATGAAGAGCCGTCGATGTCGATGGATGAGGTTACTCCTCACGAAGAGCAGGAGACCCTGGACCCAGAGAATGCATCGATGGGTCAGGATGCGGTAACGAACATCATCGATTCCAGCGACAAAGGTGTCAAGGACGTTATGGATGTGAGTGTTCTCAAGGCTTTGGCATCTTCCGGTAGCCCAAGTCGTACAGTTGATGACTATTTGCAGGATCTGATGCTGGCTATGGACCGCATTGGTCGGATCCTGTTCATGTTTTATTGGCATTACAACCAGTTCAAGGAGCAGTATGGTCACGAGAAGATGAGCGAACTGGAAGACAGTCTACGTGACAACTTCCAGAACCTTAGTGATCTCACGTTGTTTTTACATAATACAAGCAGTGATGAGGACACGAATCTATTCGCGGACGGATTGACCGAAAACTTTGCGTAACCCACTGACAGATACCCCGGATTGGCGGTATGGAACTGCTCTTGCTGAGATTGAGCGCGAAGCAGTTGGGTTACCTGTCTACGAGCCATGTGTTGATACGCTGGTTAAATCTTTGAAGATGGTTCTTCCTCTCCGGAGTACCGATAAGCGTTTTGTTGATCCGGATAAGCGGTTGTCCTGTGAGTGGGCCAAAGGAATAGAGCTTACGTTGAGAATATTTGAGGACCAGAGTATCGGGGGATTACGCGATACAATGGAGGCGGCGTTACTAGCGCCTGATAGGACTGATTCTTTTTTCAAGGAACAGGTATCCAGGAAACTAACTAGTCCGACGATTGCTTTGTACCGTGAATTGTTCTATGATATCCAGGATCAAACTGATCTGAAGTTCTGGGTGCACCGAAATCTTTTTGTGCCCAACAGGTCCCTGACGAATGATGCTAAGCTCGACACGGCCTATATGTGGAAGGTAATAGCTTACCACGGTGGTATACGGTATTTGACTCAGTATGCTATTGATGGGTTCGGCCTAGAGGACGAGCTACGGGCGTGGCTCCGAAGGATGGGAGTTAGCGAGTACGTTAAGCAAGTTTTGAAATCATCCCATTCTTATGCTAAATTATTAGATAGAGCCGGTACGCCAGCTTTGCCTGCCGCAGGTACCTGGGACAAGCAGGATAACGAGCCAGATCGCAGCGACGATGATAGACTTGTCGAAGCAGGAGCTGCAATAGCAGGAGCGATAGTGAGGCCAAACGAGAGTCTTGTGGCAGAGAAACAATATATGATGAGTCATAAATTCGAAGACAAGGACACTGACGATGCGCTTCAGTAAACTCGACTCAATGAAGGAGCAGTCGGTTGTAACGGCTATCGAAAAGATAATCGATAATAGCCAGCATAACCCTGACACCGATCTGAACAAGATCGCCGCTGAAGTACTTGGCAGTAGTGACATGTCTCCGGAGCTAGCCAGGCGTGCATGTGAGGCCTATAACAAGTCAAAGTCTGTGTTCATATTGCAGAAGCGTGCGACTGAAGACCGGGCTGAAGATTTCCCACTCATCGATCCAGCGGAAGTAAACCGTTTGATGTACGGGTACCATGAGAAAGAAGCAGTAGCTCTTGAGATGCCTGCGCGTACTCATACCGACAATATTCCGGAGCTCCGGAAAAAATTGGAGAAGGTAGCTTTCGATCCTTCCGAAGCACCACCTTTAGCAGATATCGGTATCATCGAACGTGAGATCCATAGAACAACCGTACGGCTTAGCTATGGTTTGGAAAGTTTGCGTAGTACAGCCGGTATGCATAAGCAGTCCAGTGAAGATGCGATCCATAGAGCTTGTCAGGTCATGCGTCGTTTGAATAAGAAGGCACTACACAAGGTTGCCCGCATGATTGTCAATCGCTATGATGAGAATGGTGTACGGCTGGTGAAACTGATCGGTGCGTATATCGATAAGGACATGCCGATCAAGAAGACGGCTAATGCTGCTATTTTTCCATTGCGTGAACCTTACACTAGTATAGCTATTGCTATTGATGAGGCTCGTGCGTTCGCGACTACAGACGGTTTACTAAAGAAGACCGCTGGACCAGTAACAGACGCCGGTATTGGCGTCGGTCGACAGGCTAAGACCAGTATCAAACGGTTGTTAGATCCAGCACTCAATTTCGCCAAGTCTCCGGTTTATTCCCAGATTACCAAAGAGCATAAGGTGCGGGATGACGAGACGTTTGACGCTACCCTACGAAATAGACTTCAGCAGCTTCGAGCAACCCAAGCATTTGTTGATATTGCTGCAGACGACTTTATCAAGGACTACCCGATTGACGACACCGTGAAAGCATACAACAATGTTGTTGGGTCAGTACCGGAGCTCCTTGATGAGAAGTACACGAGCTGGCTACAAGCGCTCGTGCGGGAGCAACTGGTGCAAGGAAATGTCCAGGACCCGAACACTATCCAGCAGCTCCAGGCGATCGGAAAGGAGATCAAGCAGGGTAAGATTCAGGATATTGATATGGCTACAAAGCAACTTGAAGCCGGTAAGGGTGGAACGAGGCCAGGGCTGAGTATCGAGTCCAAAGAAGTTTCAAAACCGGCGCCGAGCTCCGAGAAAACTGAGAAGCCGAGGGACACCAAGCTAGAGGCAGAGAAGCTCAGGCAACAAGGTGACCTGGCTGAACGACAGAATCAACTGAAGGATCGCGAGCTCGCCCTTAAGGATCGCGAGCTCACCCTTAAGGAGCAGCAGGCGAACAAGCCGCAGTCGACAGGGAAGAAAACCTTATGATCCATAAACTGGTATTCCCAGATTCGTTCGACTTCGGCATGCCGACGTGCTCGCTAGTACCATTTCATAGTCGTGGTATTGATGACACATGGCTGCATAAGCGCGCAGCCATGTTCGACGGTGAACTTGATGACTTCGAGCGCAAGAAGGGGCATCAGTACATGCACATTATTAGTGTCGGTGCCTGGAATCGCTACGGCCCAAACAATAATGCTGACGCTTTTATCAAAGAGGCTATGAGCCACACTTGTCCTCGTCCGAAGGATCCTTCCCGCAAGACGATCAACCTTACCGGTGGGTTGGTTGAGTACCATGACAAGACTTTCATGGCTAACGGTAAGGTCTACAAAGATCATAATAATAAGCACAAGGACGGGGCAGCAAGTGGCTACATCGTCAAGGCTGCGTATAACCACGCGATGGATCGAGGCGAACTGATCGTTGGTGTGGATGAGAAGCTGTGGCGGAAGGAACTACAGAAGGTCGCGAACGACGAGGCTATCTACTTCAGCATGGGCTGCTTCACGACAGGCACTCTAATCACTTTAGCAGGAGGAAAGCAGCTTCCTATAGAAAACGTCTCCCCAGGTAACAAAGTCATAATGCATGACGGATCCGTAGGCACAGTGGCGTCCATCAATACCGACGATAAGGTTGGAGACGTGATGGTGACGGTGAAGCCTAGTGGGGGAATACCATTGGAATGCACTACGAACCACCCGTTTCGTATTGTCCGGCGAGAGAAGATGATTGGCAGCAACGGGCGCTTCATAGGTGAAGACCTCGACATACTTCTGGAGAGCGAGTGGGTTCACGCGGACTGCCTGCGCTTAGGAGATTACGTCATCACTCCGGCGAATGCTGTGGAAGAGCGCCCAGAATACATGACTACGGAATTTATGCGCCTACTGGGATATTACTTAGCAGAAGGGTATCTTCTGTTCGATGGTAAGGATAAGCCCGTGGCGGTTCGGTTTACCGTACACAAGGACGAGTTGGCAGCAGTAGAGATACCGCAGCTGTGTCTTGATCTGGAAACTGCTAAGGAAGCCCACATAAACGGTGACAAGAATAGCCCTATGGTATCCGCCATAACTGTTCGTGACCACGGACTGGCCGAGCAGTTCTGGACCCTGTGCGGCAAGGGCGCCAAGTACAAGCAGCTTGATGAGGAGGTGCTTAATGCCCCGAAAGATATGGTACTGGCTCTACTAGGTGCCTATAACGGCGGCGACGGTGGATTTTACGCTAAGGCCGGTGTGGTGCGGTCGAAAGGGAATGCATACTTCAGTACAGCCTCAAAGGCGCTGGCCGTTCAACTACAGATGTTGTTCGCGAAGCTGGGCGCACCTGTATCCATCAATACGCTGAAGCACGTGACATCCAGGTCGGCTAACGTCGAAAAAGGGTACACGATTGAATACCAGGTGTGGTGCTCTAAAGAGGCTACAGCCATGTTATGTCCTCATAGCGTCAAACTACCCGAGTTTATTGATGAGGTACGTGGACGCCGGGACAGGTTTATTGTTAACGGGTTTATGCTTGCACGAGTCAACAAGATTTCCAAGGAAGAAGCCGATTTCACGGTGCACAACATGGAAGTTTCTTCTGAGCAGCATTCCTATTTGGCCAACGGTGTAGCAGTGCACAACAGTGACTGCCCCGAAGACATCTGTACTTATTGCCACAATGAGTCCCGCAAGCTGGCCGACTACTGCGAACACCTAAAAAAGCACGCTATGCAAATAGCATCGGATGGAACGCAGGTATGTGCTTTAACGGGTAGGGCATTCTTCCACGACATCAGTGGTGTTGGGCGCCCAGCAGAGAAGATCTGCTTTGGTCTGCGTAAGGTCGCCAATGAGGTTATCACCGGAGCTGAGCTGGCTGAGATGTACGTTACTGGACCGCCCGCGCACATGTTCCCTTACGGGAGTAGTCGCTCACGCAGGTACGCCTTGCTACAAAAGCTGGCGAAGATCGAGAAAGAAATTTTGATGTCCACTGAACCTGAATGCGGTAAAGAGGCGTTTGCCCCTGGCTCCGGATTCGGCGACGTGGATGATTCCATCGTTGGCCGCATGGCTAACGAAGACCCACATGCGGCATTGGGTGCTCTCAAGCGCTTCAAGGTCGTCCTTCCTGCGGACATTTTCTTCCGCATGATTATGGGCGACAAGATGGCCGAGGTACAACCGAACATGGATGACGCCAAAGCGAGCATGCCCGGATCATTGGGCCGGCTTTTGGACAGCGACAACCTGTCGGACGTTCTTGGTGATGGAAGCTATGAGGCATCTGGTTGCTGCGATGGGGCAATGATGAAGGACGCTAAGGCACTGGTGCCGGAGTGTTCTATCCAAGCAGAGCCTGTACGGGTTCGGGTAATCAGGGCAGTCGTCAACGGCACCCCTGTAGGTGGTAAGACTATCATCGAGAAGAAAGCAAGTGACGTAAGCGAGTCGGCAGGCCTGTTAGCCACCGAATACGCGAACTACCTGTTATCCTTCACAGACGGTCTCACTGAAACCGAGCAGCGTTTGTCTGTAGTTCAACTTTGTGCTACAGTATAACAAGGTGCAATTCACAAACAAGCAAGAGGACCCGAGAAATGGGAACAAACAATGAATTGATCAATAACATGATCGACGATTTCTTCTCCCAGGCTAGTATGCAGAAGGATGCTGCGGATTCCACTAATCCGCAAGGCGAAGGCAGTGAGGAGCTGAAAGAGAAGAAGACGGGCACCGAGATTGAGGAAATCAACGCAGACAATACGTTGGCGGCCGAGAAAGATCGGGGTGCCGAAATGGAATCTGATCTGAAAGACGGCGAAATCGGTGCAGTCAAGGGTAATGCTCAGTTGGCTACCGAGCCTGCTGCGCAAGTCAAGGAGTCTGACGAAGTCGTGCATCCGCAGGACAACCCGCAGTCTCCCAAGGAACTTAACGCTGACGAAGCGCCCGCTATGTCCGGAGACAACATGAAGGTTACGCAAGTAACCACAACTCACGCGGCTCCGAGTGAGCTTAGTAAGGTTGCACGGGCTGATCGCCTGTCCACCTCGCTTCTCCAGACGATTGCACAACTCGGTTTTGAAGACGAGCCTATCGAAAAAAAGGCGGAAGAGGCCTCAATGCCTGATGCAGCTCCGGTAGCTGAAGGTGAAGCCATTTCAAAGATCGCTGGCGAAGAAGTCGATGAGGACGTCTTGAATAATTTTCTGGCCTATAGTGCCGGCTTTGAAAGAGGCTTGCAGAAAAAGGCTGAGGACGTGAATGACGTCGTGGAAAGTGGTATTGTGCCTGATGAAGAACAGGCCGCTGCTCTACTCGACGCCACTGCTGTCCAGAACCCGGAGGCTGTCCTTCCTGAGGAGGCCCAACCGGAAGCCGCCATGTCTCCTGAAGATACGGCTGCTCTGGAACAACTGGCAGGAGAACTCGATGCCGCTGGCATCGATCCCGAAGAGCTCATGGAAGCCCAAGCCCAGATTGATGCCATCAAGGCAGAGACTGGTGCCTCCGATGAGGAGATCATTGAGGTCCTTCAAGAGGAAGCAGGTGGAATGGGCGGTGAGGCCGTCGAAGGAGAGATAGCGCCGGGAGCCGAAGCAGCAATGCCGGTACCCGAAGCAGAAATGCCGGCACCTACGGAAGAAATTCCGAAGATGGCGACGACTGCTACGACTCGTAAAGACGGTCTCATGCAGGCTCTTCTCCAAATGCATGGCGCAAAGTAAGAGGTAATGTCATGAAGAAGCGGGAATTCATCAATCTGGTTATTGACCAGGTAGAGGCTTCGCAAGAAGCCATCGTGGAGCTCCAGAAGGAGGCCGCGGAGGCAAAAGCGAAGCCCGCTTTCAGCGACGAGATCCTCGAACAAACCGCTGCTAAGCTGGTTGCGTCCAAACTTCTGTCAAAAGAAGCGTCGGATAGCCTGATGCAGTCGTTCCGAGAAGATCCGGAACAAGCCTTGCTGAGTCTTCAACGTGTAGCCGAGAATACTACGAAGCACGACAGTGCTCCGCAGTCACTTGGAGCACCGGTTCGGATCAAGAAGGTCGCGTCCACCACGGATACGCCTTCCAAACCTGAATCAGACCAAGCATGGGAAAGCGGCTTCGGTAACGAAGCAAATTCTTAAACTATTGAAGGAGGCAACTAATGGGTGGTACCTTAGTTCCTAGCCAGATGTACGACCATACTCTGGTGCCGGTTAAAGGGGCGATCGCTCCCCGGCGTCTCGACTTCGCAGCGGCTCCTAAGACCGCGGAAGAAATCGCCGAAGGCATGTGCTGCTCCCTGGACTCCAATGGCGAATTCGTCAAAGGTTGTCCCGTGGGTGCACTCGGTAACAAACCAATGCCGATCTTCGTGATCAACGGTCAAGATGACTTTGACACCAATTCCGACAAAGGAAATATCTCCGGTGGAGTTATGTCCGGTCTTGTCGGAACGGGTGCATTCGAAGTCGAGTCCACCGAGTATAAAACTGCTCAGACGTTCGCACCGAATGATTTGCTGAAAAGCGATGACGGTGATCTCGAATTGCTCAGCACGCTTCCGTACGAAGAGGATACGGTGGTTGGTGTTGTCTCTAAGGGCGTCTCTACTAACCGTGACGGTATCAGTATCCTGTCTTTCTGGACTGTGTATTTGCCCGCCGGATCGGATGAGACAGCGTCTGAGTCCAGTAGCAGCGATTCGTCCTCGTCAGAGTCTTCGGACTCCTCGGATTCGAGTAGCTCCGCCTCTAACTCTTCATCGTCTGAAGGAGCCTAGTCATGAATCCGACTGAAGTAAAGATGATGAACGAAACCGTTGTTAACGGACTTACCTCCGGCGACACCGGTATTCGCAAGCAAGCTGAAGACAAGGTCAACAACTACCTTCGTCTAAGACAGCGTGAAGAAGGGTTTACCCGCAAGTTCTATGATGTTGCGGACGTCACCCCAGCTGACCTGGACAAGCAGGTAGACACCCCGTTGCCCGTGATCGTCAAGGACATGGAACCAAACTCCGCTGGAGCTTACTCCGTGCCGTTCGGTACCAGTCCTATGGACAGCAATCTGACCGCACCCCGGTACCGCGTCATGTTTGACCGGATCATGAGTCGCCGTTACGTCGCTGACGTTAACGAGCTCCTGACCTACGACATGGATATCCGCCAGATCTTCAACGACTTCATTCTCAAGGACATCCTTGCGGAAGAAGACCGGAAGTTCATGGATGTTGTGGATACCATCGTCAAGGTGGATTCCGGCGGTATCAATACAGTCAACGCGACCCTCGCAGCATGCCAGTACATTACTGGTGGTGCTATGGATCGTCCCGCTCTCGCCAATGCGATGCGTGGTCTTCCGACCACAAATCGTCGTCTGAACCCGGCAGCTGCGCTCATCAACAACATCACTATCTGGGATGTCGTTGCTCTGGACCGTACCGCTGTCGGCGGTGACCTTGCTGAAGACTTCTTCACCAACGGCTTCACTGAGCGTCAGATCATGGGCTTGAAGTGGAATATAACCATCAAAAACGACCTCGTTGCGGACAACGAACTTTACATGTTCGCTGCTCCGAAGTACTTGGGCGATTTCTTCGTGCTGGACAACATTGTGATGTCCACCAAGCATGAAGACTTCATCCTGAGCTTCTACGCATACGAGTGTGTCGGTGCCACGGTGGCTAACCTTGCAGCAGCAGCTTGTGTTTCCTTTACGGGTGACATTAAGAACTGGCGCACAGGGTTGGACCTCTAAGGGTTGTTCTTTGTGTTATGACAAGGCCCCCGTACCCGAACATAGGGTTCGGGGGCTTTCCATATAATCCACTAGTAGCAAGAAGGTACGAAATGCATTACACGCAGCCACTGGTCGCCACGGTGATCACCAATCCCACTAACCGTGATTTGAAGTATACATGGCTAGGAAAGAACGGCACCTTTGTTAGGGCCGGGTCTACAGTCACCGTGCCGTACGAAGTTCATACGGCAGCAAATGTAAATCAGCGTGCGCAACTAGCTCAAGCCATCAATAGCAAGTTGGTCACGATTTCTTATGAGTCTCGGAACCCTACAAGACGAGTTAAGGCCATCAGTAACAAGATCGTCAAGAACCAGGGCGTAGAGACGCCGGTAGAAGTGGTTCCAAAGGTCGAAGCTCCGAAGGTCGAAGCTCCGAAGGTCGAAGCTCCGAAGGTTGCACCTGTTAAACCCAAGTCAACCAGGGCCGAGCGACAAGCACGAAGAGAGGCACGAAGAGAGACACGGAGAAATAAGCGAATGGCCGAACAGCTCAAGCGAGAGCAGGTTATTATCCCTGTTGCTGAAGACAAGACGAGTAAGCTGAAGGACACAGAGGACCTGGTTCAAAAGGTCACGGGGCAGGAAACCCTTACTATGCGCGAAGCCATGGGCTGGGATGATCCTGATACCGATGACACACGCGAGGAACAGGAAGTCGCCGACATCGACATGGAGGCAGCATTAACCGAGAATGTTGGTGACCCACTGGCCAAGCTCGCGGCAGAAGAGAAGAAGCGCCGAACAGCGGTAGCACAAGAAAAGAAGCGTGAAGCAGCACGCGTAAAGACCAAAGACGCGAACACGAAGAAAGCAGCGGAAGTCAAGAAGGCTAAGAAGCCTAAGAAGGCTAAGAAGGACAAGGCATCGAAGAAGATCACCTCAGCAGCAGATACGGCAAAACGTAGTGCTGCCGGTAAAAAGGCAGCGGAGACCCGCAAGAAGAATAGAGAGCTCCAGCTGACCATCCAGGGTGGCAAGAAATAACGATCATGGGCCCAGCTAGTCCGGGCCCAGCCTAATTAACAGGAGCCGACATGGGTGTTGAATATGTGAATAATGGCGCTGACCCGCAAGGAGCAGACGTCGCAGCAACTGGCACCATGCTGTTGGCCAGGCGCACTGGTCGGAAGTTAGCGTGTATCACAAACGCTGGAACAAAACCGATATATCTTGCGCTCAGGGATAGCGTGGATGGTGTGTGTCCTGCTGTAGTGGGTAGTGGTATTTATCTTTCAGCAAACGGTGGCGCATATGAAATAAATCTTGAAAACCTATACCTCGGTGAGGTATGGGCGATCCATGCAGATGTCGGTGCAACCCATCGGGCCTGCATACAGGAAGGCGCCTAAACTTTACGTATGGAGATAGAACATGCCTATTAGGAACGTGACGGGAGACCCACGTAACCTGGGTAGTTTCGCGGATCTAGCTGCATTACAGGCGGAGTTCCCGGTCGGCGAGGAAGGGTGGTTTGCGATCGTTGATAACGGGGAGTTACCGGCAGAGCTGTATCTTTGGGATTCCGCACCTGCGCCGGGTGCCTGGACAGTTTCCAGCGCTACAGGCGCGATTGTTCTACAAGCGATTTGGAATGCACTTACAAATACACCTGACATATCGACAACCACAGTTACTGGGCACGCTTGGGTCGTTTCAGTGGCCGGTGCCACGGATCTCGGTGGGATTACTGACTGGGAAGTCGGAGATATTGCGGTAAAGTCTGCAACGGGCTGGATCAAGATTGATAACGAAGACATCGCGGCTGTTTGGGGTGGTATTACCGGCACGCTTGCTGACCAGGTCGATCTGCAAGCGGCATTGGACGCCAAGGTGTCCCTTACTGGTGACGAGATCATAGCGGGCCTGAAGACCTTCAGCACGCCGCCAAGAGCCAGTACACTGAACACTGGCGACAACATCATTACCACAGACACAGACGGAGACTTTCAGGAAAGTGGTGTGAAAGTAGAAACGGCACCCGCTGGTGGTAGTGGGTTTACAGTCATCGAGTATGTCAGTGCACCCGCAGCACCGGTAGCCGGGTTCCTTTGGATAGAAGCTGTAGATGTCAACACTAAGAAGCTCGCCTACTTTGACGGAACGAATACATTCTCTGTTGAACTAGGGAAGGAATAATGTCTTCAAATATCAGCATCCCGACAGGCAAGGCACTGGTCCCAGCAACGGGATTGAAGGTGGGAGTCACACCCCCGTTATTCAGATTCACCGTTGAAACAGTCACGAGCCC
>Ga0307928_10001271_pt1 | contig 19088 bp, 18 predicted proteins | sample AceLakmetagen232_FD_201815 | JGI IMG/M metagenome (GOLD analysis project Ga0307928, IMG submission 201815) | Saline water microbial communities from Ace Lake, Antarctica - #232 | ecosystem: Environmental > Aquatic > Non-marine Saline and Alkaline > Saline | place: Antarctica: Ace Lake... | reverse complement strand
CATTCCTACAATTGGAATCGGAGCAGGAAAATATACCGATGGCCAAATATTAGTTACTTATGATATGTTGGGAATGTTTGAAAAATTTAAACCAAAATTTGCAAGACGATATAGCGAACTTGCGACGGAGATCAAAAAATCAATTACTAAATATGTGAATGATGTGAGAAATAATAGCTTTCCATCTGAAAGCGAGAGTTATTAGAATTTTTATTGTTAGATTTACAACTTTATAAAACTTTAAAAACAAATCAAATAAATTAAAAGACACTTACGTCTCATCATTCACAAATAACAATAAAATATATATACTAATTTGGATATTCAATAATAATTTATTATACTACAAGCTAATTTGAAATAAAAGGAGAAAAAGATTGGAACATTTGACAAAAGAGACCTTTCAGGAAAAGGTTTTTAATTATGAAAAGAACAAAGAATGGAAATTTGAAGGTGAGTTACCTTGTGTAATTGACTTTTATGCAGATTGGTGCCAACCTTGCAAAATAGTTGCACCAATATTGGAAGAACTTTCAAAAGAATATGATGGAAAATTGAATATTTTCAAAGTCAATACAGAAAAAGAACAAGAACTTTCAGGAGCTTTTGGAATTCGTAGTATTCCATCAATGCTATTTGTTCCCAAAAAGGGGAAACCGCAAATGGCACAAGGAGCACTTCCAAAAGATGCTCTTCAAAAAGCATTCAAAGATATTTTAAATGTAGAGTAAACACTTAATAATATCAATTAATTTAGATGTTTTAAAAATCTCGTGTTCAATCAAATGACACGAGATTTTTTTATGGCTAATTTTTACTTTTTGTAAATTTATACAATTAATTATGAAATTTATTTATCTTTCTTTAATATTTTAACATTATCAAAATCATTTTCATTTCATCATCTCTTTAATCCGGCTTTAGAAAACTTATATTTAGGAATATTTTGATCAAATTTAATTTCGTCAATCACAAATTCTGTCCCTTCCCCATTTTTTAGCACATCTTTAAATATCATCTTCGTCGGATACCAACGGCCATCAATATTGACTATATTTTTTAATTCCATTCGTTTTAATAATTTTCCACTTTTAGCAAAAAGTTCTTCTCGTAATGGAACATATAGTTTCATATCGACCCATATTTTCCGCTGATGATAAACTAAGTCATCTGTCTTTCCAACAAGATTTATTATCCAACATTGCTTTCCATCAATTTCTTCACTACCAATGACTTTCGCATCATAACTATCAGTCAAATCACTACTCTCCATCATATCTTCATAAGAAAGATCTGAGCCCATTACAGATTGTCGTAACATGTGTCCGGAAATCTTAATAATCCTATCTGTTGATGGAGTATATATCCACAATTTGTCATCTAATTTCAACATTTTAGTTCCCTTCTCGCGAGCGGGTGATAAATATTCCGTAAAATTCTTTGTGTCACCAATTGACCATGATTTTGATCTTATCGTTCTGGAAACTCTGCGTCCATGGATTATCATACTTGAAGTCATAATTTGATTTTTAGATATCATATTTTCATCAATCTTCTTTAAGATCGTTTCTGCTGATGGCGTCTGTCCATTTAACATAACGATAGTTAGCAGAATAATTGTTAATACTTTCTTCATTTTATTATCCTTTTTTTTATTTATAATACAGTAACGCCATAAATATTTCTTATTCGTGTTCATTTGTGTAATTTGTGTCATTTATTGTTATACATCCAATTCTCTAAAAAGTTGTGCTGTTTCTCTTTTATAAATTCCAATTCCTGCTAACATAGTTCCAACAATTGTGGAAAATAATCCCGGAATAAAACCAATAAAAAAGGTAGTCGAAGTGATTTTTGCTTTTACCACAGTTGGCATCATCATAGAATTATTTTGCATCATTGAAGAAAGATCAATTCCTTTTGTTTGCAATAAATAAGCAAACCCCAAACCAATCATTGTTCCGATTAATGATCCAAATATTCCTATCAATACAGATTCATAAATCATTCTTCTATAAACTGTCCCCTTATTTTCGCCAATTGCCAAACGAAGACCGACTTCTCCATACCTTCTTAAACCACCAATCAATCCCGTATTCCACAAGACGATAGACATAGCTAAGACAAACACAAAAATTATTATTCCAATAAAACTGGACACATATTCCAACATAGCATCTAAACCATTTTGTTCAGACAAAGTTATCATTATAGGCGAAAATTCATCTTCGGAATTAGAATATTTTTTATTGAATCTGTCTGCATAATTATGTGCAATTTCGTTATCATAATCTCCAGAAGGCAAATATCCTAAAATTTCACTCGTTGCATTTTCCATATTCAATGCAGTTTGAGCATCGTTAAAATCAACAATTATTGCTCCTTTATCCAATACCATAGAACCAAAATGTACTGTTCCTGAAATTACGAAATTTTGCATCGCCATACTTCCATACATTGTTGAGCCCAAAAAAGTAGCATCATCGCCAACACCAACTTTAAGTTTTTCAGCAAGTTCATCGCTAATTAGAATTTCGCCTCGTTTCGTCGGCAATTTTCCATCTTGCAATGATTTACGAATGTTCATTCTTTCAATGTCAGAATTTTTTTTGGAAAGCATATTTACCCCCCAACCTATTACAGGTCCTTGCGTTTTTGTCTCACCATTTTCATCGGGAATATCCAAGAGTCCTGCAAATCGTATCCGTTTTATCCAAGTAATTTCGGGAAATTCTTCGTCCAAGTTTTCTGTTAATTTATTAGTCCCAACAATCGCAAGGTCATTTGCCATCTGCTGTGAATTATCATATTTAGCTTTAGTGATTACCTTTACATGACCGGTAGAAAATCTTGCATTATAATCAATTATATCTCCCAAATATCCAGTAATCCAACTTTGTAATAGCACAGTCAACGTCACACCAATACTAATTGACAATATTGGAAACAAACTTCTGTGTCTATCGCGGATCAATCCTTTTAATAAAAATTTAATCATTGTATTTTCCCCTTTATTGCATCTGTCGGATTCATTTTAGAAATCTTTTTTGCTGGTAAATAACTGACAATTACTGTAGCTATAAAAATAGATAAAACAGTTCCTATAACTAAGCCAATACTATAAGAAGGGAATATACTTTTTGCTATGGGAAGTCCATAATCATCTGCTCCTTCTGGCATAGCCAATCCCACTTTTGCTTGCCAAGTAAGTAATGGAATTCCATAAATCGCAGCAAGAATAGCAGCAAAAACACTGTGCATTGCACCTTCCACAGTAAATAATCTTACAACTTGCCAACGCGTCATTCCTAATGCAATTTCAGTTCCAATCTCTTTTTGACGACGGGAAATAGACAATATTTGTGTATCAAAAATTGCCAATAATGCCAATGCTAAAAGGATACCATAAAATATTGAACCTCCAACACTTTTCATCTTGATCAAGTTGTCCATTTCTTTTAATAAATAATCATGTCCTCTAAAAACCCAGCCGGAAATTTCTTCTTTTTCAACGGAATTATTTTCTGTTATTAGCATGGTTGCTCCATTAGGTGTTCGCAACATTTTTTGTAACTGTTCCAATGAAAGCCAAATTTTCCCCTGATCGACTATCGGAACATTTGCATGAAAAATATCTACGACTTTAGCATCTGCAGCATCAAATGTTCCATTTGCATCTCGCCATCGAATTGTAAAATAATCTCCAACTTGAAGCTTATTGCTTTCTGCCATTCTACTACCGATTAAAATTGAAATTTCATCAGAATTCTTCTGTAACTTATCCGTTGGCAACTTCAGTATTTTCTGTTCGGGTAGAATTCCTTTTAATAAAACATTTTGCATTCTGCCTTCAGGATAAATTGTTGCTGTATTTATAAGAATTGGTGTAAGTAAACCATTTTGAATATCATCACTGATCCTATCAAGAATTATATTATGACTTTCGTTGATAGTAAACATATCATAAGGATCATAATCCTTCTGCCAATACTGCCCGCCACCGATTTGCCAATCTATCATATCTCGTCTGGCTTGTTCATTCCAACCATTCAAAAGACCTTTGTTCCAAATTATTATAATAAATGAAAATGACAAAACAATAACATTTAACCAAGTCCTTAAACCTGCGCCGATGAGATTCCTATAAGCTAATTTCAATGAAAGCATTTTCCCTCCTTATTTTATAACCGCAAAAATGCGAATTATAAAAAATATATATTGAACATTTTTCATATTAATATTTGTTGTAAATGATTTTTAAATTCTTTTCCATATCTCTTTTAATATCCGAATGTGTCTTTTTGTAATGATTATTCATATAACTGAAAATTAAAATATTTCCCTTTTTTGTTCTAATGAATCCGCTTAAATTGTGATTGTTGGATAGCGTTCCGGTCTTTGCAAAAATATATGGCTTTTCATTTTTATACCAACTTTTTATAGTCCCTCTTTTTCCACCAATTGGAAGATATGAAAATAATTCCTCCTCAGGAACTTCTTTATATATTTTTTCCAATAAATAAACATAGTCATTTGGAGTAATAAGATTGTATCTTGATAATCCCGAACCATCAACCCAATGTGGCTCTTGTGGAAATCCTGACAAATAATTTTCTAAAGAATATTCAATCGCATTCGCTACACTGAAAGTGTCAGATACCGTTTTTCCAACCTGTAACATTAATTCTTCTGCAATAAAATTATCGCTTACTGTCAACATTTCTCGATACAGATCTTTATATTCTAATCCTTTAAAAATTTGAAAATCATATTCTTTTAATGGTTTTATAAGAGTAACATTTTTACATAAAGTATCTGCCAACAAATCTGCAACCAATTGATTGGAAGTGATAAACGGTATTGCAGTTCCGCTTGTATCATCCTTTTCATAATAGAAATCATTTGCATTTAATTCTCTCTCAATTTTGATACTATCTTTAACTTGAATATTTTCTCTGAAGAAATTCGGATGAACTATTAAACTATCATTCATATCTATTTTCAGAATATTCCCATAAACAGGAAACAATGTTTTTTCAGGCATAAAATATGCTTGATAATCATCCCAAACCCAGCCACTTCCATACGGATCATCATAAATATTATCATCAACTAAATAAATATTTTGTGATGCATTTTTTAAAAACTCAATCGTTTTATTGTTTTCAAATCCATATAACAAAGATGGATCTGCAGCACCTTTGATTATTAATGAATCATCTGTTTTATAATAATATAAGCTGGTAACAGAATCTCCAAATGTTTTGAAAGCCGTATAAAATGTAATCAATTTTGTATTAGAAGCTGGAGTGAAATACTTATCTCCATTATGATTTATTATTTCTTTTTTTGCTACAGGATCATATAATACAAAACCAACAAAATACGAATTTGTCTTTTCATTTTTTCTAAAATCATTTTTTAATTTACTTGTTGTTCCACAAGAACTTAATAAAATTAACACTAATAAAATTGTGATTATTTTTATTATGTGTTTATTATTCAAAAAACTCCATATTTTATTTCTATTTTCCACTATTACTCTTTTTTTGCTTCTCCGGTTTTCTACTTCGTTTTTAAAAACGACATATCTAAAATTTAATTTTTTATGTTAACAACCTTCCCATCTTTTAAAACAACTTGCCTCCTTAAATATTGTATTACTTTTTCATCATGAGTAGCAAAAATGAAAGTCGTTTTAAGTTCTTTATTTAATTTAACCATCATCTTTAAAATATTGTGTGAATTTTCCGCATCAAGATTTGCAGTTGGTTCGTCAGCAAGCACTATTTCCGGAATTTTCACCATTGCTCGAGCTACTGCAACTCGTTGACATTCACCACCAGATAATTGTCCCGGGCGAGATTTTATTTTATCCGTTAATCCCAGCCATTCAAGAGAATCTAACACGGCTTTTTTTCTTTTACTTGCAGGCATTTTTAAAAGCAAAAGCGGGAATTCCACATTTTCATAAACTGTATAAACCGGTAACAAATTGTAAGTTTGAAAAATAAATCCAATATGTTTGTTCCGTAAATTCGCTGCTTTTTTATGCGATAATTCTCCAATAGATTCACCGAGTGTAATGACCTTCCCTTCTGTTGGAGAATCTAATGAACCAATGATATTTAGCAAAGTTGTTTTCCCAGAACCACTTGGTCCGACAATTCCGGTGAATTCGCCCCTATCAAAAGTAAGATCAACATTTTTCAAGGCAGTGAATTTTCCCTTTCCCATAGGAAATTGTTTCTTCATGTTTTTAATTGAAATAATTTGTGAATTTTGCATTTATAAAACTCCTGTTTTTATTTTTGTATTATTAATTTACAACTTTTATATAATCTAACAAAAAAATATCATATCTTCAAAAACAATCTTTATAATTTGTTAATTATCAAAAAAATCTAATAATTATAAATAATCATTAACTTAACAAAATCATCCAACAAAAACATAGATTGATTATTATTAATGCTTTGAAAATCGTTCGATGTCATCCAAGAATAACTTAAATTAATTGAAAAATTATTGTAAGTTTTCTGCCAAGAAAGATAATTATATAATTCCAAACTTTCCAAATCACAATAGATAAATCCATTTACGACATCAAATAATCCAATCGGATAATCAATTGCAAATCCCGCAAAATCATGAGTGTTGTCAATTTCAAAAAAACCCTCCGCCATATTTACGAAAAAATATTCACCCAAAATGTGTAAACCATTTCCTAATGAAATTGTATAATCGCTTCCAATTGTTAACATTTGCTGCCATTGTGAAAAATGTTCTTCATAATGGATCGCTTCAGCTTCAAACCACAATCCAATTTCTACATCCCATTTTCCATCTAATGCAAATCTATTTTCATTATAATTATCCTCTTCCGGCAATAAAAAAATATAATCCGTTTCATAATGGCGATTGTGATAACTAATGCCCAATTCTCCATTTAATATTGGCAATTGGATCCTTCCACCATATTCAATACTGTTATCTTTTGTTGGAAATATTTCCATCCCCTTTAGATCATTATTTCCATATAAACACCATGCCCAAATATTTGCATTATTCAAAAAATAATATCTCAATCGCAATCCCCAAACACCTTTTGATAAACCAAGTGGGTCCTGTGGATCGTTTGATGAAAACCACATCAATGGACGAAACAAAAATGCCGGACCAAAATTTATTTTTTGCAAGCCGAGTCGCATTTCAAATTGCGTAGTGGAATATCTACTCCAAAGCCGATAAAAATCAATGTCTGAATTACTCGTTGTATCAAAATTCGTCTGATAATATAAATTACCTGTTAATTCAAGATCTACAAATTTATTTGATTTGTTATAAATATTCGTTTCTAATGACGGCAAATATCTACTACTAAAAAGATAGCTCGAATTGCCTAATGAACCTCCGACCAATTCACTAACTTTCCCGTAAAAATTGAATGTTTTATTTTGTGCAAATAAAAAATTAATTGAAATACATACTAACAAAAATAGAATTACTGTGAATTTAATTTTGAAATATTTTTTATTCTTCATAACAATTTTTAAATATTTTTAAACAATTATCAACATAAAAAAACAGCGGATATTCATCCACTGTTTTTTTATTCTAATAAATTTTACATTACTTTTCCCAAAAAATAATAATTGATCAACTATTTCAATTGTAATAACTACTATTTTTCTTTCAAGAATTTATAAAAATCACTTTCCGTAGATAATATCAATTTAGTACTGGAATCAATTGTATTTTTATATGTATCCATTGTTTTAGTAAATTCATAAAAATCTCTCGACTGCACATTTTTATTATATGCATTCGTATAAATGGCAGTAGCCTTAGCATCTGCCTTACCTTTTATTTCTTCAGCGGTTTTAAATGCTTCTGATCTAATTCTTTGTAATTCACGATCTTTTTCTCCACTGATTCGAGATGCTTCTCCTTCTCCTTCTGAACGATATTTGTCGGCAATTCTCTTTCTTTCAGTGATCATCCTTTCAAATACTTTTTCTTGAACTTCCTTTACATAATTAATTCTTTTAAATTTAAAATCAAGAATTTCTATTCCAAGATCACTCGTTCTTTTCCGTGCATTTTCTAAAACTTTTTCTGCGATTTTATGTCTTCCTATCTTTATTTCAGCCAATGGATCCGTTTCTTGAGAAACAATCGTATCTGCAATTTCTTCACTTCTATTTGAAGATCTTACAACTTCAATAAGATCATGATTCGCAATAACATTTCTAGTTTCACCATCAATTATATCATCCAATCGAGAATGAGCTCCTCGTTCGTCTCGTAATCTCTTATAAAAAAGAAGCGGATCCACTATTTGCCATCTTGCATAAGCATCAACCCAAATAAATCTTTTATTTTTAGTTGGAACCTGATTTCTCTGACCATCCCATTCTAAAAATCTTTTATCAAAAAAATGTGGTGTATCCAAAAATGGCATTTTAAAATGAACTCCAGGATTGATAATCGGTTCGCCTACCGGCTTTCCTAATCGCGTAACTATAACTTGCTCTGTTTCATCTGTAATATATAACGATAAAAAAGCACCAAGTATTATTATTACTAATAAAATAATTAAATATTTTAATTTTTTCATCTTTATCCCTCTATTTTTTATTATCTAAATTTAATAATGGAAGTATACCAGAAGTCCCATCGTCTATAATATATTTCATACCGGCTTTAGGAATGATTTCATTCATTGTTTCCAAATAAATTCTTTGACGCGTTACTTCGGGAGCCTTTCTGTATTCATTATATATTGCATTAAATCTTGCTATATCACCTTGCGATCTGTTTACCCTATTCAATGCATATCCTTCTGCCTGTTGAATCATCTGTTTTGCTTCACCAATGGCACGAGGTACGACTTTGTTGTATTCAGAGTATGCTTGATTTATTAATTTTTCCTTATCTTGCTGTGCCTCATTTACTTCGTTAAAAGATGCTTTAACCCTATCCGGTGGAGTCACATTCTGTAAAACAACTTGCTCAAGTTTTATTCCCGTTTGATATTGGTTACACAGTTTTTGCAATGTTTCTTGAACGGCACTTGCAATTTCTTGACGACCAATTGTCAATACTTCATTCACAGTTCTATCACCAACAATTTCACGCATTACCGCTTCTGTCATATCTCTCAATGTCTTAGTTGAATTTCGGACTTTAAATAAGTATTTATAGGGATCACCTATACGATATTGAACTATCCATTCAACTATTGCAACATTTAAATCGCCGGTTAACATTAATGATTCGTCGTTATAAGAACGCGATGAATAGGCCGAATTAATACCTGCTTTAATTGTCCTAAAACCAAACTCTTGTTTCAATTGTCTTTCTACCGGAACCTTGTATAATTTTTCAATATACGGAAGTTTCATTTTAAATCCGGGTTCAACCGATCTGTTATACTTCCCTAATCTTAAAATTACCCCTATTTCTTCTGGATCAATTATGAACCACGAATTCAATAATACTACAACAATAACTACAATAATAATTATCCTTGTTAGCTTTTTTGAATTTGTTTTGAGTGTATCCAGAAAACTTTGTAATTCTTCATTTGCCATCATATCCTCCCTGTTTATATTTTACAATTCATTAAACATATTCTTTATTCTATAAAGTAATAAAAAATTATGTCAATTGCAAATAATTTACTAAAATACTATTCCGCATATAATTTCTCTATTTCAGAAGCATATTTTTCTGTAATTACTCTTCTCTTGATTTTTATGCTTGGTGTAAGTTCACCGTCTTTGATCGTAAATGCAGATGATATTAATATATATTTTTTCACTTGTTCATATCTTGCTAAATTTTGTTGCAATCTATGTAACTCATTATTGAATAAAGTAAAAACTTGTGGTAAAGCTAATAATTCTTTATAGCTTTTATATGATAATAATTTTCGTTTTGCCCACTTTTCAATAACATCTTGAGGTGGTACTATCACAGCAGAAAGAAAATTCCTATTATCACCTATTACTACAATTTGGTCAATATACCTCGACCTTAACAATTGATGTTCAATATTTGACGGTGCAATATTTTTCCCACTAGAGGTAACAATAATATTTTTTTTACGATCTGTAATATGTAAAAATCCATCATTATCTATTAGTCCAATATCTCCGGAATAAAGCCAGCCATCTTTATCAATCATCTTTTGGGTTGCATCTTTATTTTTATAATAACCCTTCATCACATTTGGTCCTCTGAAAAGAATTTCGCCATCAGAAGCGATTCTCATTTCAACATCCGGTATAGTTGTCCCAACTGTACTAAATTTTATTTTATCACGACGAACAACATTGGTAACAGGAGTTGTCTCTGTTAGTCCAAACCCCTCTAATAAAATAATTCCCGAAGCTGCAAAAAATTCACCAATATTTTTTGATAATGGAGCTCCTCCAGAAATTCCAAATAAAAATTCACCACCAAACACATCGTGAATTTTACTAAAAATCAACTTCTTAGCAATTTTATACTTTAGACCTAACATTCCTGATGGCTTTTTATTTTTTTGGATATATTTTCTAGAAACTTCACTACCAATATCCTGAGCCCAGAAAAATATTTTCTGTTTCGTTGGCGAAGCATTACCAACACCATCAATTATTTTTGAAAATATTTTTTCATACAAACGAGGAACTGATATAAGATAATGTGGTTTTGCTTCTTTTAAATTCTCAGGAACCTTTATCATTTCTTCTGCAAAATAGGTTGTAGATCCAATTAAAAATGTAAAAATGGAACCAACTCGTTCTAAACTATGACTGAGCGGCAAAAACGATAACCATCTTTTTCTATGTTCAAAGTGCAACGCTTCTTGAGATGCCTGCGCATTTGTTGCAATATTAAAATGAGTTAACATCACTCCTTTTGGTGGGCCTGTTGTTCCGGATGTATAAACAATTGTCCAAAGGTCGTCTTTTTTGATTTTTTTACCTTCATCTTCTAAAGTATAATCAACGCCTTTGAGAAATTCTTTACCAATATCCAAAAATTCTGAAAATTTCATTATCCAATCTTCTTTAAAATCAACTTCATCAAGAATTACCATTTTATCTACATTTTTAATGTGTTTTTTAATTTCGATGATCTTTTTCGCCTGTTCCTCAGTAGAAACAAATATGAATTTAGCATCTGAATTTTTAATGATATATTTACACTGATCTGGTAGTAATGTAGGATAAATCGGAACGGTTACAAATCCAAAATGAGCACAAGCAAAATCGATCATCGTCCATTCGGGACGATTTTCAGATTGTAAAGCAATTTTATCATCTTTCTCAAATCCCAATTTTCTTAATGCCATCGCAATGAGTTCTATTTTATCTCTTGCTTCAGAATAAGTGATCGGCAACCAATTTTTATCCTTTTTATAATAAAAAAGATCTTGATCCTTATTCTCTTTCATTGATTTACCGAACATTTCCGGTATTGTTTCTAAATAATTAATTGAATACTTCATGGTTCCCTCCATTTTTTTACAATGTTACAATATTTTTTAAAAAAATGCAAATAATAAAAATATTTTTTTCAATTATTGATATCTATTTATTGTCAATTAAGCTAATTCAAAAAAAGTATCAGTCAACTCACCAACAATTATCATTTCAATAAAATCGCTCGTTTGACTTTATTTTGTTTTTCTGCAACTAAACAAATAGCATAAATTCTTGAGGCCATTAATTGATCATTACTATTTTCTCCATTCCATTTAATTGAATAATCACCGACATTTTTTCGCTCGTTCACCAAAGTCTTTACTAATTTCCCACTAATATCATAAATTGATAATTTTACCAAAGATGATTTGGTCAATTCAAAAGGGACATTTGTAACAGAATTAAATGGATTCGGATAATTTTGAAATAATTCAAATGTTCTCGGATTGACATTATTATAATTTATATTCACCGTAGCAGAATCAAGAGTATCATTTACTTGTACCAACATTTTATCCATATTATAAAGATGTTTTAAATGATCTTCTGCAGTTGTTCCATAATAACTTTTTATATGAAAATAACCGGTATCACAACGAGCATATTGCTCGCCAATTTCATCATTCGCAGAAAATGATCGTTTTTTTGCACCAATTTTTTGAACAAGATAATCAGATGTTTGCGTTGTGTTTTGATAGTCGTAAGTTTGGATACTTGAATGTGTTAATGTAAATATTTTCTTTTTGTCGCGCCCATCTTTAGCGAAATGAACAAAATCTTTCATTTGATAATCAGCTGTACTTTGATAAGAAGAACAATGTAAACCATCGGCCAATGTTAAGGCATCTATTTTATTATAATAATTTTCTGATTTAAGGATCTCTCTTACACCGCCATAACCCGCACTAAAAGATGTCATTATTAAATATTCAATTTCCGGATCATTTATAATTCCCTTAGAATCTATTACAGAAAGAATCGTATCCAAAATCATTTGAAATTTATCTTGATCAACAAAATATTCTGATCCATAGGCACTTGAGAATCCTCCAAGATGAATATTAAATAATATTGCGTTGATATGGGAATTAATTACTTCGTCTTCTGCTGTCCAGTTCGCACTGTGCAAATGAAATACAAGCGTAAATTTATTATTATTACTTTGAAAATTGTCGGGTACAAATAATTGAGCAAATTGACCTGCCGCTCCATCCAAATTTAATTTTTCCGTTAAATCTACTCTCGTTCCTGAATTACTTCTTGCAAATAAGTCATTTATTAAAAAAATCATAAGCAAACAGAGAAATATCGTTGTATTTTTCAATTTCATAATAAATACCTTTTATTTACTTTTTCCCATTCTTCTAAAACTGCAATAGCCGTTTCCGGATTTACATCTAAACCGAATTCGAATTGATCAATGATTCCGCCATTTGGATCGTATAAATTTTTGGCAAATTTTTGAACTGCTTGTCGTCCAATTTTTGGATCTTTTGAAGGTAAAACATTTTGTCGGTCAATTTCACCCCAGAATGTAATTCTACCTCTAAACCGCCTGCCAATCTCTTCAATATCCATACAAAATAATTGTGAATTTATTGCGTCAACACCAATCTCTATCAAATCCTCATAAATATCAATTATATATCCGTCTGAATGCATAAAGACAAATTTATTGTTCGTATGAGCAATATCGCAATACTCTTTGTAAAGTGGTTTAAAGATCTCTCGCCATAATTTCGGTGAAATTAATAAACTATTCTGTGAGCCCCAATCGTCCATGAACATTAATCCGTCCACATCGGTTTTTGCCCACATTTCAAATTCTTTTAAATAAAATTGATGGATCGTATTAAGCAAATTAAAAAAATCATCATCTTGAACTACACAATCCATCATCGCATTTTCAGTCCCGCGAATAAATTGGTATCTTTCCCAAGGTCGTGGAATACAATTTGCTCTCACAAACTTATCCGTCTCTGCACAAAACTTTTTCGTGATTTCTTTTACTTTGTCAAAATCAGTTGGAAGCCATTCATAAGGCGGTTTTATACTTTTCCAATCTGAAAGCTCTTTCAATATTGGTTTTTTAACTTCACCCATCATTCCGTCAAGAATATTTACAAATTCACAACCCCATTCATCCGTATATTTTCCTATTTCATTTTCTTTACCTTTGACTCGCGGAGAAGTTGGATAAAAATAATCCACACCACAAATATCATTTGGGAATCGTGTCTCTATTTCTTTTACAGTTTTGGGATATCTTTTAATTGCCCACGGTAAGGAAATTATTTCACGAGGAATTCTTGATGGATAATTAAATGTTAATGTGTCCTTTACTATTTCTCTTGAAGTTTGTGGCATTTATTTTCTTTTATTTTATTATTTATAATTAATATATGGGTTTAAAATTGTTACAATAATTACAACCCTACGGGATTTTTTCAAGTGTTTTTTTTGTCCATTATTCAAAATATATTCTTACTTTTCATTTGTTCTGTGGCACAATATATTAAATAATCTTCGCTAATCCACTAATACAAGCAGTCTCTGTTCTTAATCGGCGATTACTTAAATATATTGGCAAATATCCATTTTCAATTGCTACTTCAATCTCTTTATCAGTAAATCCGCCTTCCGGTCCAACTAATAAAATAATTTCATTATTTGTCTCTTTTACAAATTTATCTAATCGTGAATAGCTTTCATTTTGCGAAAGAATAAATCTTTTTGCACTTTTGTTTTGTGTAATGAATTCATCAAAATTTGTTAACGGAAACATTTTTGGAATTACACTTCTACCGCATTGCTTTGTAGCCGATAGAATTATTTTTTCATCTCGCTTCTGCTTTATGTTTTTATTTTCTGAATATCTTGTATTTAACGGATAAATTTTTTTTACACCAAGCTCTGTTGTTTTTTCAATTAACCATTCCCATTTTTTCTGCTTAATCATTCCTACAGCAATAGAAATATCTGTTTTTAATTCGCCATAGTTTTGGAATATTTCCAATATTTTACAATTTGTCTCTTCTTTATTGATTTCAATAATTTCACATGAAAACATCAAACCATTTCCATCTATAACAAAAATATTATCACCAATTTTCTCACGCAATACTCTCGAAAGATGAAAATGTTCTTGTCCGGAAATTACTAATGTAGAATTCCCCAATTGAATATTATCGGAAAAAAAATATTCTCTATGACTCATTATAAATAATCAACAATAATTATAAATCTTAATAATGGATTAATCTTTTATCATTAAATAGATAAAGAAAATAATTAGAAAAAAAACAAATCCTGATGCAATAATGATCAATAATTGTCTGTTATCGTTTATTAATTTTACCAAATCCAATTCTTTGTTCATTTTTTTACCTCATTTATTAAGTTAGAAAAATTTACCATATTGGAAATATACTGCTTTTCCATTCCAATTTTTACTATTCTGAACAGCTTCATAAAAGTAATTACTCTCATATCCTGCTGCAACAGAGATTCCATATTTTGGCGAACCCACAAAATCAATTCCAACAAAAAAGTTATATGTCATTCCATAATAAAAATCAACCTTTTTGTATTTTTTGAAAAAACTCGTATTCTCAGGAGTATCTAATGCAATAACACCACCAAGTTGTGTTGATAAAAATGGCGAAAAACTATTTGCAAGTTTATCTTTGAATAAATGATATTTTAAAGCAACTCCAGATTTGACAAAATCCAAGCTAATTTCATTTACCGTTATTGGTTGTCCCCAATAGTTATAAGCCGTATACTCATCTCCACCTGTTACCATAGTAATATTTACCCAAATTCCATAATGAAATTTTCCTACTGGAGCAAATTGCCTATACCAACCAATAGATGTCCCAAAATCGGTTATGTGTAAATCAATTGCTGAAAATTTTTGCACATTTGCCATTGTCCCAATTTTCACTTGTGCGAAAGTAAACGAACTAAGTAGAATAATTATTAATAATATTTTTTTCATCTTTTTGCCTTTTTTCATATTTTGTTTTTATTAATAGATTCCATTTTTAATAATCTGATTTTATTGTTCTCTATAAATATTTTCAATGAATGAAAGTTTTTTTAACCATTTGTCATCCATTTTTTCATTAAAATAAACAACTTTTATTCTTTTTTTATTATCTAATAACTTAAAGTTCGGTGCATTGGAAAATTTGTATCTAACTTCATTTCTCGTTTTACCGGCTTTCAATATTTCAGATCCGTAATAGTTTTTCAATTTTCCATTTGGCATTGACAGTAAATTAATATTTAGAATATCAAGAGTTTTTTCATAATACAAAATCGTAACAAAAAAAGTTAAACAGGGTTTTGGATCACCACTATTTTCATAAATATATGGCAATGCTGGTTTGTAATTTCGTTTCTTTCCATTTTTAAGTTTTATATTTCCATCATAACTATTCTGATTTGAACCAACAAAAATACTTGTATTAAAATCTCCAATATTCCTTGTCTGAACTGTCTTTAAATCAATATGGACAAATGCTTTTGACATCTCAAAAAACAAATCGGAACCAACAGGAGCAGAATTTGGTTGACCTAAACCTTTACCATTGAACAATGCGTAAACGATCCTTTCAGCACCTGTTGAAAAACTTGAAATTCCTTTGTTGCTATTTTTCGGTTGCCAAATATCAATCCAATCTTTTTTTATTTTTTCCTTTGTCTGGAAACCAATAAACAATTCATCTTCAGTAAATTTAAAAAAATGAAAAAATTTTTCTAAGTAATGATTTTCAAGGTTTTCTATGTCTTTTAATTTATACATTAGAATTTTCCTAAATGATTGATGATTCCTATTTTTGATCTAATTATTTCCAAAAAATTTTCTTGTATATCAATTAATATTGACCTCCTATTTAATTTATTTGCAGAAAGACCAGTTGTCCCGCTTCCCGCAAAAGGATCTAAAACCACTCCATCTTTAGGACAGCAAGATTTTATTGCTAAATTTGGAATCTCCTCCGGAAAAACCGCAAAATGTTCATAATGTGTTTTTGCAGTATTTATACTCAATAAATCACCCGGATTTTTCCCATTTGGATGATTTCTAACAATCTGTGGCACAGTTATCATTTCTGTCATTTGTTTATCGTATTTATCATCAAATCTTAATAATTTTTTTAATTTATTCCAATCTTCCACAGTAGGCAATGAACCTCCAGCATCTTTTCTAAACCAATGCCCAACAGTATACTTATAATCTTCTCCAAAGTAATTTACAATTTCAGAATTATTAATATTTTTTTTATCTTTCCAAAATCTTAAATACTTGCTAATTTCTTGCTGTGTAGGAGTAAATTTTCGTTTTGTTGTATATTTACCATTATTTACAGATACTCTTCCACCTGGCGATGCTCCGATATTTTTTTCGTTGTTTTTAAATTTCCCGTTATATTCTCTTCTTTTGAAATCAATATCCATTTGTTTTGTTTTGTGTGGAATTCTAATCGCATCTAAATCAAATTTAACCTTTTTTTCCCAGTCATTTTTTGTAAAAAAGTAAATTGGTTCGTAAGTATTTTTAAAACGAGATTTTACAGGTGATGGCATATGATTAGGCTTATACCAAATTAATTGATTTCTAATTAACCACCCGTTTTTCTGCATTCCTATAGCAACTCTCTGAGGAATCATTTGTAAATTTTTATCTACATAAGTGTCACCAATATTCAGAAAATAAGCACCATCATCTTTCAAAACCCTTAAAATTTGATTTCCAACATTAACAATTTTATCTATATATTTTTGAGGATTATTTTCTATTCCTATTTGTTCACTCGAATTATAATCTCTTAAATTCCAATATGGTGGTGATGTAACTACCACTGAAATTGATTTATCAGGAATTTTTTTTAAACAATCGAACACATCACCAATCATAATATTTGGTACAATGCTATCAGGAATATTAATAAAATCGGAAGTAAATAAATGGTCTTGATTATCCCTTTTTAGAAGAACATTGAAATTATTTTTATTTGGTTGTAAACTGTTCATAAATGACTCTTATATTAATCTTCCTTAACTTTTTCATAGATCATTCGCATTCCATCTAAGATTAAATTGTTATCAATATATTCAATTGTTTCGGATTTATTCTCTAAATATTTTGCAAATCCACCTGTGGCAATTACACTAACATCTGTCCATTTTTTTTCTTTTATTATCTTTTTTACCAATCCGTCAATTTGGGTAACTGTTCCATAAGTAATACCTGATTGTAAATTATCAACTGTATTTGAACCAACAATATTCTTAGGGAATTTAAAACTTATTTTTGGAAGTAAAGCGGTTTTTTTTATAAGATTGCGAAATGAAACCTCTACTCCCGGCGAAATAATTCCTCCGAGATATTCTCCATTTTCCGAAACAACATCATAAGTAGTCGCTGTTCCCAGATCAATAATTATTTGCGGCAATTTGTATTTCTTTAAAGCGGCATAAGCATTACATATTCTATCTGCACCAACTTCAGCAGGATTATCAACTGCAAGTTTTAATTCCAATGGCAAAGTGTGATCAACTATTATCGGCTCAATATTCAAATGTGTAATCGTCATTGATTTAAATTGTGATGATAAATGAGGGACAACAGAGCTAATTATTACTCCGTCAATATCTTTCATAGCAACATTTGCATCTTCTGATAATAATTTAAGTGTTAACCAAAATTCATCTTCTGTTCTCGTATGAGAAGTTGCGATACGCCAATTTTTAATAATTTTTTTGCCGTCAATAATTGCGATGACGATATTTGTATTTCCAATATCTATTGCTAAAAGCATAATTTTAACCCAACCTTTTCATTTTATAAATCTAATTCCTCTCTCTTTTACTTTAATTTATATAATAATTTGGTATATTCAAAGAAAGGAATTGAAATTTTTAGTTTCCCACAAGGACATGTTCCCTACCTCCGAAAAGGAGAACGGAGAATGGAAAACGGAAAACAGAAGTGAACTTTGGAGTGCATTAACCCCTGATACACTTCGTTACAGGGCAGACGTGTTAATGTAAAAAAGCGAAGCTTTTTATGAGATAATTTCTCACGAAATTTAACAAAATAACACAATTATTTTACTCCATAAAAAAACTCCCGAAACCATTTATAACTTCGAGAGTTTTCAAATATAATTAAAAGAGATCACTTGCGGGTGTTTTAAGCCATTCTTTCAATGTCTGAACAGAGATATCTTTTTCCGAAAGAACAATATCATTCGTATCTATTCCCCAATCAATTCCTATCAACGGATCATCATATCTAATTCCACTATCATTTTCTTTTGAATAATAATTATCAACTTTATAAGACAATATTACTTCCGGAGATGTTACTAAAAAACCATGAGCAAATCCTCTTGGAATAAACAATTGCCTTTTATTTTCAGCACTTAACTCCACTTTAATATATTTCTTAAAACTTTTAGAATTCTTCCGAAGATCAACTGCAATATCAATTACACTTCCTTGTATTACTCTAACTAATTTTGCTTGAGCAAATGGCGATTTTTGGAAATGCAATCCTCTTAATACACCATAATGAGATTTAGATTCGTTTTCTTG
>Ga0307928_10001269_pt1 | contig 19095 bp, 19 predicted proteins | sample AceLakmetagen232_FD_201815 | JGI IMG/M metagenome (GOLD analysis project Ga0307928, IMG submission 201815) | Saline water microbial communities from Ace Lake, Antarctica - #232 | ecosystem: Environmental > Aquatic > Non-marine Saline and Alkaline > Saline | place: Antarctica: Ace Lake... | reverse complement strand
TGTAAATGCTATTGGTTGACAATCCCCACTTGCTAAAGTAGCTATATTGTTTATTGGCTCTACCCATGTTGCAATTGTTCCACTGATTGTAAAATTAATATCGGTTATTGTGCTTGCTGAATCATTACATATGTCAAATGAGTCTGCTATACTATCCCCATCTTGCAAAGATGCTGAAAAAGTTGATGGAAAAATATACATTTCACCAGTTCCCGAAGTTCCTCCTGAAACAGTCACTTCTGCATTCAATGGAATTTCTATGTTTTCGATTTCAGCACCATATATAGCACTTATAGAAAGTGTTCCTGTATAATTTCCTGTTGCTACTAAATTACTAGTAAAATTAATATCAATTATTTGTGAATCTTCTGCAGGAATTGAAAAAATTAATGGAGCTGATGATAATGTTACATCGGTGTTTGTCCAGTTTTCTGTAATTATAATGTTTGCAATTTCTTGTGACGCATTACTTATTGTAAAAGAGGTATTTGCATTTGTATCTTGAAGCATTGTAACATAAATACTTGATTTATTAAGAGTAATATTTTCAGTCCCGAAATAAACATACCCTTGCTTTGCAGTAATCCAAACCCAATGTCCTCCAAGAGACGTATCAATGCTTCCACTTAATCTCGCATTAGAACTTTTGTACACATCACTACCAAGCACGTTTATTACTACTGCACTTTCAAAAACTCCAGTTTCTGCATCAGTAGTATTCGAAGGAATTTCATAATAAACTTTTTTTCTTGCACCTTCACCTTGCAGGTAAACAGAATTTGCAGAATCCACTAATTCATTTACACTGGTTTGAGCAGTATCAATTAATTTTATATTATTAAGTTCTACTAATGAATTTTGAGAATAATACATCATTGAGAGGATTACTACTAAAGAAATACTTAGAATAATTAAAAATTCTACTGAAGATTGTCCTTTTTGCATGTATAATCTTTTACAATAGGTTCAAAGATATTAATAAGAATATTAGTATTCGTTAAAAATAGTTTTTAGAAATACTTTGCGTCTTCGAGCCATTTCATTCCGCGTTTGTAAAGCCATATAGCGATTATTGCAGCTGCCGCAGCAATGAAGTAATGAAATACCGCAAAAAAAGTGTCCCCTGCAAGATGAGTAAGTACTCCTTGAATTAGTGTTGATAACCCAAGGCCAAGCATTATTATTACTCCAAGAAAAAGGAAAATTGCATTTTTTAAATATTTTATTCTGCCGTCCATTTTAACCAACAATCAAATGTTTTTTATTATATAAAAATTTTGCCTTTAAAATATTTCTACTTCTGGATAAATAACAAGCCCTTCTTTTTCGAATCCAAAAGCCAATAACTTATTACTATGCTTAGTACCCCTCATTTTGAGGATTTCTGCACTATGAACCCTAACTCCTTTTTCTTCACCTTTCATATAATAAAGAGAAATAATTGCGTCTGTTAAAAATCCAACACTTCCTTCTTTTACTTCAGCAACTCGAGGAGGCAACTCAGAAATTATTAACGAAGTAGTTCCCCATTTTCTAAGCAAATCAAACAACCCTAAAATATTTTCTCTTTTTTTATACTCGTCTTTGAATAATAATGAATACGAAGTAATAGAATCAATTACAAGCCTTTTTGCCCCCATTTGTCTTATTGCGTCTCTAATTGGCCCTCCCCCATCTTGCATAAGTTTTTCTACTTGATGAGGTTTGTATTTTAATATTTTAAATAAACCTTCTTTTTCAAGACTTTCAAAATCCCAACCAAATTCTTTTGAATGACGATACAATGATTCTCTTCCTTCTTCAAAGGAAATAAATATTCCTGGCTCTTTATTCATTTTTGCACCATTATAAAGAAACTGTAAACCAAATAATGTTTTTCCACTTCCAGCAGAACCAACAGTAAGAATAGTTGACCCTTTTTCAAAGCCCCCTTCAATAAGCCCATCAAGTCCAGGAATTCCGGTCGGGATTCTTTCTTGAGTTATTTCCGAAACAGGAATATTAGAATCATTAAAATTAGGAATTTCTTCTCCAGATAATTTTTGCTCTTTTACTTTCTCTTTTATTTGTGAAGTTATTTTTGAAAAATCGAATTCTTGACTTTTCTCTTCTCTAACTTTTTTTGGTTTTACATGAAATTCTTTAATTTCTTTCTCTATTTTTTTTTCATTTTCTAAACCATTACTTGGCAATAATTTTTTTTTCAAAATAACTTCTTTTGGTTTAGCTTTAATTTTTTCTTTTTTAACCATTGTTTTTTTCACTTGCTTTTTTCCTTTTGTACTTTTAGGAATGCTTTTTAGTGCTTTTTCTACTTCTAATGGATCAAATCCGCTTTTTGTCATATAATCTACTCACTTAACTGTGTAATAATAATGTTTATGAAGAATTTAAAAAGATGGTTTTAAAAAAAAAGAAAAATAGGAAATGCCCCTTTAATTATGGACATGTTCCTACTATAGGTTTTAGACCTGTAAGAGTCTTTCCAGATATACCGCCACTAACATCATAACTAATTTTGATATCGTATTGATAATCTTCTCCAGAAGTACAGGTTGCATCTGCATCCTCAATTGTTGTAACTATTGCTCCTGCAGCAACATTTACATCAGCTAATCCAAGTGCAGCTCCATCAACTGAAATATCAGTTAATCCTATTTTATCAGTCGTTAAATTTTGCACAGTGAATGTTGCTCCATCTGAAGTTATTTTCCAATCACTTATTGCTAATGGAGATGTGATTTTCCAATATGCTTTACTTTGTTGTTCAGTAATTCCGGTTCCTAATCCTGGAAACCAACCCATTACCCCTACTACAACAAGAGCAATTACAATAACAACGGATAAAATAATTAAGTATTCTATTGTTCCTTGTCCTTTACTCATTATAGTTCCTCCTTTTTAGTGACCCCCCTTAAGGGAATTTTATTATACAAGCGTTTTATTATTTAAAAAGGTTTATGATTCAAAAAAAAACAAGTTATCCAAGGAATCCTGAAAGAAGTGTTCCTGCAATACTAAATACTATTAATGAAGCAATTAACAAGAGCGGCACATATTTCAAACCCATTTTTGCTTTTCCACTAGATAAAACTCCTACAAATGCACTTGAAAGAATAGAACTTCCAGCTAAAAGCAAATAAGCCATGCTAACCATGAAATCAGCAGAAATATCTAATTCAGAATCTAAAAAACCCATTGAAGCAAATCCACTTGAACCACCCGCGCTTTGAAGTTGGATTGAACTTATCATTGCAAGAAATTGTACAGAAATTGCTAATAATACGGGAGTAGCAATAACAACTACAAATATGACAAATATTACATACATTCTTGTTGCAGAAATAAGTTCTTTTTTCATCTCGAGCTTTTGTCTTAAATCATTAGCAGTTGTTTCTAAAAGTTTTGAAAGATGTCCTCCACTTCTTAAAGCTTGTGAAAAAAATGAAATTGTTTCTTCCAGTTGTTCTGATTTAATTCGCTTATTTAATTCTCCAAGTGCACCAGTGAAACTTTGAGCCCCAAGACTTTTTGCAGACGCATATTTTATTTCTTCACTCAATGGTCCAAATTCTTTTCTCGCAGAATCTCTAAATGCAGCAAAAGGAGTCATTCCAGAATTAAGATTATTTGCAACTAACATTAAAAAATCAGGCAAAACTAATTCAGCAATCGCTGACCTAGCTTCAATTACATAATAAAGATGCAAATAAAAAAGAGCAATAATTGTTACCCCGAAAAATATTGCTAAACTAATTGAAAGAATTACTAATTGAACAGGAACTAAAATATTTAATGATTCAATAAAAAATACTTGGGACAAATCAACAATTGGATAATACTTAATTATCACCCAAGGTAAAAGAGCCCCAATAATGAATCCAAGTATACTAAATAACATTCTTTTTCCAAGCCAAACATCAAAATCTTCTTTTACTCCTGCAAATCTTATTTCAGGATAAACAAATTTTTCACGTTTTTTTTGACTAACTACTTCGCATAATTGGTTACACGTATTTCTATAAGGCCTATCCAAAAAACTATGTTCAGTCATGCAAAAGCCCTCGGAATTCTTGTTTTAATAAATCCAATTAAAATAATTTGAGCAAAAAAAGCAAATAAAACAATTGAAAAAATCATTTCTTGACTAACTGATGCTCCACCCATTGAAGAAAGTATAACTAAAAAAGTTATTCCTAAAGTTGGTACTGCTGCGGCAAGTAAAAGATAAATTAAAATCCACATGTTTAATTCAGCAGAATAATTTTTTATTGCTCTTAATTGATTTGCACTAAGTGTATTCACAACACTATTTAGTGCACCAGTTAAAGAAGCTCCACTTTTCAAAGAAGTTATTAATTGCCAAATCGTTTTTTTAAGATTCTCACTTCTAGTATTTAATGCAAGTTTTTCAAGTGCTTTTGTTTCAGATACCCCTGAAGATATTTCCTGTACTATTTTTTCAAATTCTTTAGAAATTATTCCATATTTTGATTTACTAACATTTACCATTGCATTGTACAAACTTACTCCGCTAGTAACTTGAATAAGTATACTTTTCAATGCAAACACAAGACTATTGTCTATTTCATTTGCTAAATTTTTTGCAAGAATTGAAGGATAATAAATGTAAAGCAATAACAATGCAAAAAAACTAAAAAAACTAGCAATTAATCCGGGTAAAACATTTTCTTGTAATATTGCACTATCCCTTAAAGTAAATAATCCAAAAATAAAAATAAATCCAAGCAATCCGAAAACAAGTGCAGAAAAAAAAGAAGAAGTAAAATATTTTTCAGGAAGAGTGTCAATTTCTGCTTTTTGTAAATCATATTTTGTACTATAAAAAAAATTTTCAAGAAATTCTCCTATCCATAAAAATCTACGATTTACATTATCCATCATTTTTATTGAATAAAGATGAAATAGAACCCTCATTTTTATGCCCCCAATACTTCTTTAAGAGACAAATTCTTTTTTGCTGCTTTTTTTATTACCTCAGGAGTAGAATAAAAAATTTCCATTACTTTTCCAACCTCATTTAATTCAGTAATCTTATTAGTTTTCATCCACTTCAAAATTTTTGCTCTATCCATAAGCTCTTTTGTTATTTCTTCTTCAGTCATTCCAGTATGAAGATTAAGTTGTCTAATAAATTTTGAAGCAGGATTAACCGCTTCCCAATCATCTTGCCTTGGATCATACTTGAATATTGTATTCACACTTAAGTGTTCATCCTCAGTACCTGTTTCTATTTCACTTAATTCAAATGTTCTTCTAACATTAGTTTTTCTATCTCTATACTGCACCAATAAGAGATCAATTGCTTCAACCATTAAAGGAGGTAAAGCAATAGGTGGTTCGAGAAGCCTTCGAAGAATTTGTCTTGCACTATCCGCGTGAATTGTTCCATAAACCGAATGCCCAGTATGCATTGCTTCAAAAAGAACTTCTGCTTCTTCTTTTTTTCTTATTTCTCCAACAATAATTCTATCAGGCCTCATTCTTAATGAAGATTGAAGTAAATGAAGCATGCCAATTTCTCCTTTTCCTTCAGGATTAGGATTTCTGGTTGTTGTTGGCACCCAGTTCCACCTCATATAATCAGGCAAAACTATTTCCCTAACATCTTCTATAGAAATTACTCTATGATAACTTGGGATAAATGCAGATAAAGAATTCAAAGTACTGGTTTTTCCAGAAGCTGTTCCTCCAGCCACAATAATATTCATTTCATATTGCATAGCCATCCAAAGAATAGAAGCCATTTCAATATTCATTGTATGCTTATCTCCAATGAAATCAGTTATTGTCCAAGGACGCTTAGAAAACTTTCTTATGGTAATAGTATTTCCAAAAGAACTAATCGGGTTAAGTGTAGCGTTTACTCTATCTCCAGAAATAAGATGAGCATCAAGAATTGGAGCTAAATTAGTTATTTCCCTTCCAACATTTCTACCTATTTGAGAAGCATAATTTTTAATTTTTTCTTCGGATTCAATAGTAATATTACTTTTCATCCACCCGTGTTTTCGATGATAAACAGTAATAGGTGTTTTTGCTGAATTAATCGCTATTTCTTCTAAAGAATCGTCTCCTAAAATAGCTTCTATTTCCCCTAAACCATACATTTCCTGTAATAACCATGCTCCAAGAATATTAATATTTTCTTCTGATTCAGATGAAATTATTTTTTTAATTTCTTTTTTAGTTATTTCAAAAAATCTTTTTTTAAGTTCTTGACTTTTTTCAAGGTCAATTATTTCAACAGCATCAATCGGGATTTTTTCAGAAATCTCGTCCTTTAACTCAATTAAAAATACATGAGTATATGAATCAATAATAGGTCTTTGAAGTTCGTATATTGGCCTATTTTCTTCAGCAGAAGTCAATATTCTTATTTGAATAGGAATAAAATCGACTTCAAAAGAATATTCTTCAATTAATTCTCCAGGCAAACTAGTTTTTTTAGTAACTGGAAGTTCTTTTTTTAAAACAATTCTTGGGCCCTGAACCATAGTTGCAGGATATTGCACATCAACAACACCTTGTTTTTCAAGCGCTTTACCAATTTGTTCAACGGACTCAAAACTAAGGTCAAGTTTTTTAGCTAATTCTTTTATACTTACAGTTTTTTTCTGTAAAAGAAGTTCTGTAAAATCAGTTATTTTTGTCTTTAAAACACGGTTTCTTACAGGCAATTTTTCACCTACTAAACGATAGACTATTTTCTTTCATAATGAGTTCTTTCTAGTATTAAACTTTATTGTTAGCTAAAAAAAATTATTAATTTGTAAATAAGTTTACAATAGAATTATTTCAAAACAAAAAAAAATCAATTCAAATAGATTAATATATTTCTTTAATCAAATGAATATAGCTTATAATTTTGAATAACTTTGGTTTTTTGATGAATGTTGAAAAAGAATTAGTTGAAAGCAAGAATTTGTTATTTACAATTCCTGGAAATTCATACCAATCTACTAGTTTAGACATTATAAAACAATTAGCTAACAAAAAAGTTGCTTATGTTAGTTTGAACAAAACTTATTCTTCATTAATTGATTATTTAAAAAAAGAAAATATTGATTCTTCTAATTTCAAGTTTTTAGATGGGATTTCAAAAACAATCAGATTGATTAAAGAAAATGAACCAAGTTTGTTTGTTAGTTACCCTGGGGCGTTAGGCGAAATAGAATTAGAGATAATGAAACTTTTAACTACTGGAGCAGAAATACTTGTTTTTGACTCGATTACAAGCCTATCGATTTATCAAGACGATAATGCAATTGAACAATTTCTTTCAAAATTGATTTCCAGAATAACAGAATTAAAGAAAAAATCAATTTTTTTCATTGTAAAAACAGAAAACCAACAAGGATTAATTGATGAATCCAGTGTGTTTTTCGATAAAGTAATTGACACAAACCTTATTTAGATTAAATCGATTACCGCAATAACTATAAAAACTAGAAAAATGTTATTATTTGATTAATTATTGGGTTTAGGAGACGATTATAATGAAACAAGTATTGATTGTAGATGACGATTTAGATGATTTAGGTATTTTAACCCAAGTAATGGAAAAAAATAATTGGATTGTAACTACTGCTTCTGACGGTGCACAAGCATTAGATAAACTCACAAATAATGGATTTAGCTTGATATTGATTGATATTAAAATGCCAACTTTATCAGGATACGATTTATTGAGATTAATGCGAGAAAAAATTAACCATTCATCGAAAATGATTTATGTATCCATTGTTCCTGAAAAGGAAGTTGTTATTGATGGAGCTGATGGTTTTATTCAAAAACCATTTTCACCAGAATCAATAATGGAAATATTAAATAAAGTTATGAACAAATAAATTGGGGGGATTACAAAATGGTAAAAACAATAATGGTTGTAGATGATGAGGAAGATAACAGAACAACTGTAAAAGCGGTTCTTGAAAAAAACGGGTACGAAGTTATTACTGCAAATACTGCAGATGATTGTTTAGAAAAACTCAAGCAAACAAAACCAAGCCTGATTTTAATGGATATTATGATGCCTGGAACCCCTGTAAAAGAAGCAATTAAGCTAATTAAGGAAACAAAAATTGCTTATTTGAGTGTTGTTAGAGTTGGTGAAGCTGAAAAAGAAGAGTTACTAAAAGCACCAAACATTGTCGGTTTTATTCAAAAACCATTTGACATAAATGACTTACTTGAAAAGGTCAAAAAACTCGTTGGCGATTAAATTTATGAATGTTATAAAACAATTATCTGAAAATCAGGTAATTTTAGTTCTTGTTCCAAGTATGCAATACAATGATACAATACTTGAGGTTACTAAAAGTCTTTCTAAAAAAAAAGTTTGTTATGTTACGCTTAACAAAACATTTGATTCATTAAAAGAAATTTTTAAAAAAAATAATGTAACAATGGATAATGTTATTTTTATTGATGCTATTTCTAAAACATTCAAAAAAACACCTGATCAAACTAAAGACTGTTATTATGTGTCTTCTCCAGGAGCACTAACAGAACTTTCTATTCAAATTTCGAAAGTCCTAAAACATGGATTTGATTACTTTATTTTTGATTCGCTTACAAATCTTTTGATTTATGAAAAAAAAGATTCTGTAGCAAAATTTGTTTCAAGTATAATTAATATTGCAAGAGAAAACAAAGCCAAATCAGTGTTTTTTGCGCTGAGTGCAAAAGAACAACAGCTTTTAATAAAAGAAACAAGTATGTTTGTTGACAAAGTTATTGACATTAGTGGAAATAAAAAATAAATTATTAGCCATAAAATAATAAGAGGGCTTTTTTAATGCGTGAAGAAAACACTGAAAAAAAGCATTTTTTTGGAACTATTAATCGAAAAATGAGTTTCTTAATTTTAATACCGCTAATATTAACAATTTTGCTTGTTGTAACATCCAGTCTTTTTCAATTACAAATAACTCAAACATTCCATTCACATCAATTAATCGACGCTGAAAACACATTCAATTCACTTGTTGAAAATAATACTGAAACTTTGTTTTCTTCATCAAGAGTTTTTACTGAAAACAAAGAAGCAAAAACATTATTTTTAGAAAAAAACCGAGAAAAATTATACTCTGAACTCAGCGGATTATTCAATGAGTTGAAGGAAAATTTCAGAATCACTCACTTTTATTTTATTCTCCCAAATGGTGAAGTTTTTTTAAGAATGCACGCTAAAGACAACTTTGGAGATACAGTAACAAGGCAAACTTTTTACGAAGCCCGAGATTCAGGTGGACTTGGCAGTGGAATGGAACTTGGAAAAACTGCTTTTGCGCTAAGGGCAGTGAGGCCATATTATTTAGAAAATGAATTAATTGGTTATGTGGAATTAGGTGAAGAAATTGACCACTTAATAGACGAACTTAAAGGAATCACAAAAAATGAGTACTTGGTTATTGCTAAAAAAGAAAATCTTGACGAAGAAAACTGGGGAAAAGTTCGGGAAAATGCTAATTTACGAAATAATTGGAATGATTTAGAAAACTATTTAATATTGACTCAAACAAATAATGGAATAGAAAACCTTGATTGTGTAAATGAAAGCAATATTGAAAAACTTTTGAATGAAGAACCTGTATTTGAAGACGTTTATTTTAACGAACTGAATTTTACATGCTCAGGTTTTGTTTTACATGATGCTAGCAATAATAATGCAGCCGTAATATTTACTTTGATTGACGCAACTGAAACCGCCTCACTTATGACTATGATTAGAATAGCCATTATTAGTATTTTAGCAATAATAATTTTGTCTCTTTTATTTATCTTAAATTATATTTCGAAAAATATAACCAAACCAATAACTGAATTAAGCAAACTTTTCAAAAAAATTGAGAAAAATAATTTTGAAAGCAGAGCCGACATAAATACTAATGATGAATTAGAAGAATTAGGAAAATCATTCAACAGAGCGTCTAAGGCTTTAGAAAAAATGGATGTTGAACATAAACAATTAGAACATGCAAAAACAGAATTCCTATCAATTACTTCACACGAACTTAGAAGTCCAATGACTCCAATGAAAGCCCAACTTCAAATGCTTTTAGGGGGATATTTCGGAAAATTAAAATCTAAACAAAAAGACTCAATTGACATTGTTCTTAGAAACACTTCTCGGTTAGATAATATTATAGTTGATTTTTTAGAAATTTCAAGAATAGAAGCTGCTAGATTAAAATTCAATTTTGTTAAAATTGATTTAACTGCTACTATAAAAAGATTAGTAGAAGAAATGACTGGATTCATGCCCGAGAAAAAAATAGAAATTATAACAAACATTGGAAAATTACCTGAAATAAACGTTGACCCTGATAGAACAATGCAAGTATTAAGAAATCTAATTAATAATGCTAAAAAATTTTCTCCAAACAAAAGCAAATTATTTGTTAATGTGTTTTTAGAAGGGCAAATGATTAAATTTTCTGTAAAGGATCAGGGTATAGGCTTGGCGCCTGAAAATAAACTAAAGATATTTGAACCATTTTTTCAAGCCGATCAAACAATGTATGAAAGAAAAGGCGGAACTGGTCTTGGATTATCTATTAGTAAAGGAATTGTTGAATCGCAAAATGGAAAAATTTGGATTAAAAGTGAAAAAGGAAAAGGAACAACTTTTTTCTTTACAATTCCATTAATTCCTGTTAAAGACACAAAACCGATTAAAATTTTGTTTTCACAACAACAAAATAATGAAAGTAAAATAAAAAAAATCATGCTTCATTATTTAGGCCCATTTGCCGAACCAGAATTCAAAAATTTTGCCACACAAACTATTGATTATGCAAGGATTGTGAATTATTTTAAATACTTAAAAGAAAAAGGGATAATTACCGACAGTGTATTTAAAGACGCAATTAAGGACATTACAGAACTTTTCGAGCCAGTGACAAAATAATAATCCAAATCGATTTACAAAAAAAATTATATGTTGAGATAATAAATTATTAAAAAGAGTCAAAAAAATACTGTTTAGTAACAATTAAATAATATAAAAAGTATTAAAAGAATGGAAATGGCGATAAAATGAGTTTAGCTGATTGTAATTGGATTTTTGGAATTATTCTGTTGTGTGTGATTTTATTAGGGTCAAGTGTTTTTGCGTTTGAAGACGGAATAATTGAATCCGCAACTGAATATGATTATCCCCCATTGAGTGTTGTTACTGAAGACGGAAAAGCAGATGGATTTTCAGTTGAATTATTAAGGGCCGCTCTTAAAACAAAGAATTTAGAAGTTACTTTTTATGTTGGGCCTTGGAGTGAAATAAAACAAGATTTAGAAGATGGAAAAATTCAAGTTTTGCCACTAGTTGGTAGAACTCCAGAAAGAGAACCAATATATGATTTTACAAAACCGTATCTAACTTTTTATGGGACAATTTTTGTGAGAAAAGGAGATACTAGTATAAAAACCGTGAGTGATTTAGCAGATAAAGAAGTTCTTGTTATGAAAGAGGATAATGCAGAAGAATATGCTATAAGAGAAGCTATTTCTCAAAAGCTAATTGCAGTCGAAAATTATAACGAAGCATTTCAGTTATTGAGCGATGGTCAACATGATGCAGTTGTTGTACATCAACTAGTTGGAACTCAAATTATCAAAAAGCTCGGAATTGAAAATGTGGTTGCGGTTGATCATAGACTTGAAGGATTTAAACAAGATTTTACATTTGCAGTTAAAAAAGGCGATGAAGGATTATTAAAAATACTTGATGAAGGATTAGAAATTGTTAAATATGATGGTACATTTGAACGACTTCAAAAAAAGTGGTTTCAAGAAAAATCTGAAGATGCACTATCCAATAACTTATTAATAATTGGAGCAACTGCCATAAGTATATTGTTACTTGTGAGTTTTATAGTATATGTAAAAAAAATGGGGTAAATTTATGAAGCTAATTAATCTAATAATTTTTTCAATGGTGCTAGTTGGTTTAATTGGTGGTTTGGCCGGAGGGATTCTTTATTATACCTCAGCCAACGAAATAATAGAAGATGAAGCTAGTGATAATCTACTAGCTATAAGTCAATCTAAAGCAGAGCATGTTGAAACTTTCTTAACTGACTTAAAAATTTTTGTAGAAGTGGCTGCAACTCATTCTGAGCTTAGTGAAGAAGAATTAAAAAAACTTATAAATATTACTCCAAATATACGTAGTTTATATGTTATTAACTCTGAAGGAAAAACAATTAAATCTTCAGAAGGGACATCTTGTGAAATAGACTTTTCTAAAAACAAAATTTTTATTGAAGGCATGAAAGAAACTATTTTAGCAAACAACTATTTTTGTAAAACTATTAATCAAAATATTATGGTTATAGCTACTCCGCATGCGAGAGGTATTTTATTAGCAAAAATTAATTCGGGAGAATTAGAAAAAATAGTTAAAGACAGAACTGGACTAGGAGAAACAGGAGAAGTTTTGATTGCAATTAAAGATGGAGATGAATTACAATTTAATTTTAAGAGATTATTTGAAGAAGACGCATTAGACAATGAAGTTGAAAGTGCACTGCCAATGAAACAAGCGTTATTTGGAAATGAATTGCTTTTTAATAATACTCTTGATTATAGAGGCAAAGCAGTTATGGCGGCATCTCAGTATATCGCTGTAGCCGATATTGGATTAGTAACTAAAGTAGATCGTGAGGAAGTAATTGGAGTTTATGAAAATCTATTAATTTTAAATTCATTAGTAATTGGAGTGATAATTCTGTTTATTTCTGCAATTGTTGGATTTTTCATTTCTAATTCAATATTAAAATCAATTAAAAACCTTACACAAAATGTTGACCTAATAACAAAAGGAAAATTAGATGTTCAACTTGAAAAAAGTAATATTGAAGAAATTCAAAATTTAACTGAGTCATTAAATAGAATTTTAGCTAGTTTGAAATTAGCAATATTGAGGTCTGGCGCGAAAAAAGAAGATTTTGCCTTAGGCGAAGCAGTAAAACTTAAAGATGAATTTGAAGATAAATACAAAAGACTTTTTGAAACATCAAACGATGCAATAATGGTTCTTGACAACGGAAAATTTGTTGACTGTAATCCCGCAACACTTAAAATTTTTAATATTAAATCGATTGAAGAATTTACAAAATTAACTCCTGCAGATTTATCTCCTAAAAAACAACCAGATGGAAACGATTCGGCAAAACAAGCTCAAAAAATGATTGGACTGGCTTTGAAAAAAGGAACTAATAAATTTAACTGGGTTCATAAAAGAACAACTGGAGAAAACTTTAACGCAGAAGTTTTACTAACTAAATTTGAAACAAATGGTAAAACATTTGTTCAAGCAAGTGTAAGAGAACTGCCTAAACTAATTCCTAAAAAATAAAAAAAATAATTTTATTAAACAAAAATAATTAAATGCTAATTACTGTTTAACCCTCGGGCTATTCCCACCACAACAAGCAAAGCATTTTATACATTAATTACAATTCTTATAGTACATTTAACCGGAGGTTTATTTAATGAAAAAAGTTTTTTTTATTTTTAGTATAATGGCAATATTGTTTCTTTCAGGGTGTACTGAAGAACAAAGCGTGGATTTTTGCGGAAAAATCGACAGCGCAAATAAAATGTCTTTGGATGAAGCAATAGAAATAGCTAATTTAAGTGAATGTGTTGCTGAAGGCACACTTGGAGAAACCAGTGTTTGTAATAGTTCAACTGGAACATGGTGGATTGATTTAGAACTTGAAAAAGAAGGATGTGCTCCTGCTTGTGTAGTAAATACTGAAACAAAAACAGCAGAAATCAATTGGCGTTGCACAGGATTAATTATGCAAGATGAAAAAAACGGACCAATGGTAGAAAAAATTATTTTCAAACAAATTGCCTCTGAAAATGTATTAGAAAGCATTGCTTCAGGAAAAATAGATTATTACTTAGACTCAGTTAATGCAAATAACGAAATTGAATCAAACAATGAAGTTGAATTGGTAAAAGCTTATTCAACCCTGCAGGGAATTTTATTGAATCCTGCCCCTTCAAAAGAAAACAATTTCAATCCTTTCTCAAACCAGAAAGCAAGATTTGCAATGCAATTTTTACTTGATAGGGATTCAATTGCAGAAAAAGTACATAAAGGATTGGGAAAAAAAGTAGTAATGAATATTTTTGAAAATCACCCAATGTATGAAAAAAGCCTTGAAGAAGTTGCAAAACTTTCAATTGACTTTGATAAAGAAAAAGGAGAGGAACTCCTTTCTGAAGCAATGGTAGAACAAGGCGCAGAAAAAATTGATGGAAAATGGATGTTTGGCGGAGACGTTATCTCACTAAAATTAATTAACCTTGAGTATATTGAAGAAATGAAACAAATAGGAGATATTTTTACAAAACTCCTTGAAGAAGAAGGATTTGATGTTGAAACAACATACCTAACAAGAGAAGATGATAATCCTACATATTATTCTAATCCTGCAGACCTCGAGTGGAACATTACTCCTATATCCTGGATTTATTATGGAATAAGCAGGTATGTGGAACCATCTTTCCCAGAAATTTATGAAAAAGAGGGTTGGTGGACTCATGAAAATGCCGAAAAAACTTTGTTGGAAAAACAACTCAATGAAGAAAATTTTGCAAATTCCAGTGAATGGGAAAAAATTGCATGGGAACTAGCACAGGTTGACTTAGAAGACTCTGTTGGAATTTGGGTAAGTCAACAACAAAATGCTTTTGCAAAAAACCCTGCATTACAAAATACAACTGAGGACAATTTTGTAGGATTACGAAATTACCTTACTGTACGAAAGGCATCAATCCCTGGAAGCGATACTTTGAACATAGGGCTACCTGAAACACATCGTAAAGGAGATGCATGGAACCCACAAGTAATAATGGGAATAAACATGATGGACATAACAAATACCCTTCATGACCCTGCAATATGGTCAAACCCAAAAACCCTTGAAAGAGAAGGATTCAGATTAAATTTCGAAATCGAAAGCAATGAAACAGGAATTAGTATTCCCAGTGACGCTTTTGTATGGAGTCTAAATGAAAAAAAATGGGTTGCTATCGATGATAGCACAATGGCTAAATCAAAGGTTTCATATGACCTTTCAAATTACATCGGCTCAAAGTGGCATGATGGAACTGAAATTGAGTGGTCAGACATATTATTTTTCACTGCATCACTCTGGGAAAGATCTTCGAATGAGAAAAAAATTGCTATTGATAAGGTAGCAAAAGGAACGAAAAATTTAGTCGATGAAATAAGTGGAATGAAAATAAACGGGAACACTTTGGAAGTATATCTCAACAAAAGTTCTTTTGATGCGGGTCAATTGGTTTCATTTGGAAGAACACTCCAAAGATTAGCTCCATGGGAAATTTATGCTGGAGCAGACAAACTGGTTTTCGAGGATAAGACATTTTCTTATTCAAAAGAAACAAGTTATGAGGAAAACGCAAAACCACTTTCACTCATTGAAAAAGAAGACTGCGAAGCACTCATTAAAGCACTCAAAGCAATTGATTTCCAAAACATAAAACCAATGTTTGAAGCACAAGGGATAGAATATTCTTCTAAAGAAGAATTGAATGCAAGAATTGTTGCTTTGGAAAATTGGTTCAATGAAAAAGGACATCTTATAATAAGTGATGGGCCATTTTTCCTTGAAAAATATAATTCAGAAACAGGGGAAATTGAATTAAGGGCCTTCAGAGAAGGATACCCAATTAATTGGAAAAATAGGGGACAATAAAGTCCCCCATTATATTTTCCCATTAAATAACCTAAACTAATTAAATGTTAAAATTTGCAGTACATTTGATCGCAAATGGATAGTTAATAAAAAAGTTCTACCGCCTGTACCTGAAAATGCGAAGGTACACGCCCTACATCCGTGGGCTTGCGGATACGTAGAGAAAGTAATCTTCTAGTTCTTTTTCTTTATTCCACGTCTATCAACACGAACTGCAGGTTCTATAGGATTTTGATATAAGTGTTGAATACCTTCGGGCGTGGATATTACAAATTTTTTTTCTTTACCCTTTCTGGTTACAAAAGGTTTCTTTCTAGGAGGCATTTCAATATTATGATTCATTCTTTTAATATATAAATATGTCCTAGTTTCTCTAATTTATCCAAACACTGGTTTGTTCTTTTTCTATTGTTGGATGTACTAATCAGATATTCTAAACTAATTATAAATACGCGGAGAGAGGGGATCGTACAAACAATTCGTAACAATTCCAAAGCCACGGTTTGTTTAGTGAACTACTATAGGGCTTTCTACTTAATATTTTTTGCGTCAATGAAAGCAATAACAACAGCTTTGAATGAATCACCAACACTAAAAGCATTCGTTGATGTAACCGCGGGTCCAATAATCGGGGCAGTCAAAATGGCGGTCGTGTAAAAATGGGTTACGAATTTCTAAGAACAACTAAGAACGTCCAACAACATACTCAAACCCACACAACAAATAGGCAAAAAAACACGAGTGAAAAATTATTTAGCGCCAGGTTTTCTTTTTTTTACAGGCGGAGTCCTGCTATTAGACGAAAAATGAAATGGAACACTACTGTCTTTACCCTTAGGTCCTTTTCTAGTTTGTTCTTTTCTCAGATAAAGAGAAATCTTTGTTACCTCTCCCTCGTTTATCGCAAAATGTCCTATTGGTTTAGCTTGACCTTTTCTCCTTTCAGTGTGGATTCTTGGGTCAAATCGCTCACCAAACTTAATCTGCTTCTTTCTTGCTGGCATGATATAGAAAACTCTAAACTACTATTTAAAAGTGAGTTTTAATGGCTTACGAAATACCCCAAAACCTCAAATACGAAGAAAAAATTGCATTCAACTTATCATTACCCCAAATGTTTTGGATAGGATTATTCGAAAGCACAGCAACAATAATTTTTTTGAAAACTAATCTTATTTTTGAGTTGAAAATTTCAATTGGAATAATATTATTAGTTGTGGGAATTAATATATGTTTTCTCATAGATTCACCTTCCTCAACTGAAAAACACTTAAAAGGAAAGATTGGAACTAAGAGTAGAACGCGGAGAGAGGGATTCGAACCCCCGCGAGCCGGAGCTCACCAGCTCTCAAGGCTGGCGTGTTAGACCACTCCACCATCTCCGCAATACTAAAATTGGATTGAAAAAAATTTATTTCAATGAACTAATTGAGTGGAAATAGACTTAAAAAAGGTTTAGCTTAGAGGTTTTGAAGCTCATTTATAGCAAATTTAATTCCCTGAGAATGCTTAAAAACAGCGGTTCCTGCAACTAAAACATTAGCTCCAGCCTCAACAACTTTTTTACCAGTTTCAGCATTAATCCCGCCATCAACCTCAATTTCGCATTGAATAGCTTCAGAATCGATTTTTTTTCGCAATACTGAAATTTTTTCAATTGATTCAGAATTAAACTTTTGACCACCAAAACCAGCTTCAACACTCATAACTAAAACTAAATCAATTTTATTCAAAAAAGGAATTACTTCATTTACTGAAGTTTTATTATTTATGCATATTCCTGCTTTCATTCCAGCAGTTCTAATTTTTTTAATTAATTCAAGTGGTTTTTTTGTTGTTTCAATATGAAAAATAAAAGAATTATTTCCTGCATCTGCAAACTCTTCAACGTATTCTTCTGGATTTTCAACCATTAAATGAGATTCAAAAGAAAACTTTGTAAAAGGACGTAATTCAGAAATCTTTTCTTTTGCAACTCCTTTATTTGGAACATATTTATTATCCATTATATCCCAATGAATTCTATCAATTTTTGCTTCTTCGAATTCTTTTAACCAAGATTCTTTTTTTTCAAAATCTGCATTCAAAACAGAAGGTGCTACTTTAACCATAAAAAAATAAAGAGTATTCTTGTTTAAAAATAGTAGTTTTGAATTTAAAATTTAAAAGGAGAAAAATTAGTGTCATAATCATAAACATCTGTTTTTTCTACTTTTTTCAAAAAACCAATTATTTTGTAAGTTAACGGAGTAAACAAAATCTCCACGCCTACTTTGAAAATGTAATTTGAAAGAATTAACATTACAAAAACTTCCATTGGCATTGTTCCAAAAAAAGCAATGAATACAAAAATTGTTGTATCAAGAAATTCTCCAATAATTGTTGAACCAATTGTTCTTTTCCAAAGTTGTTTTCCCTTAGAAAGAATTTTCATTTTTGCCATTATAAAACTATTAGAAAATTCTCCAGCAAAATAAGCAATAAGAGAAGCTAAAACTATTCTAGGAACAACCCCAAGAATTGCAGTGTATGCTAATTGATTTTCCCATCCTTGAGCAGGAGGCAAAAAACCAACTACTACAAAAACAAGGGACATTAATATTGCAGATGCAAAACCCGTCCAAATAACTTTTCTTGCTTTTTTATAACCATAAACTTCAGTAAGAATATCTCCAAAAATATAAGCAAGAGGAAACAAAAGAGTTCCGCCGTCAAAAACAAAAAAACCAAAATCAAGAATTTTTGTAGAAGCGACATTAGAAGTTATTAAAACTGCTACAAATAAACCAGTTATTACTGCAAAATATTTTTGACTCATTTTTTAGCACCAGTAAATTCTTTTAATAATTTTTTTTCAGAAAAAGAATTATTCTTTATTTCTTTTCTCATTCTTTTCATTAAATCTTGAATAAAGAAAAGATTATGGTAAGAAATATATTTCATCGAATTTTCTTCTTTTGTTTTAAAAATGTGATGAATAAATGAACGAGAATAATTTTTACAAACAAAACACTTACATTTACTATCTAATGGATTCAAATCAAACTTATTTTTTGCAATACTAATATTCATATTTCCTTTTCTTGTAAAAACTCTGCCATGTCTTGCGGTTTGAGTTGGAAAAGCAGAGTCAAAACAATCAACTCCGCGAGCAACACTACTAATTAATTCAGCAATAGAACCAACACCCATTAAGTAACGAGGTTTATCTTTTGGAAGCAAATCAATTGCTTGTTCAACAGTGTTTAACATTTTTTTCATTGATTCACCAATAGCAAGTCCGCCAATAGCATAACCATCAAAATCAAGCGAAGTAATTTGCTCAGTGCTT
>Ga0307928_10001268_pt1 | contig 19106 bp, 39 predicted proteins | sample AceLakmetagen232_FD_201815 | JGI IMG/M metagenome (GOLD analysis project Ga0307928, IMG submission 201815) | Saline water microbial communities from Ace Lake, Antarctica - #232 | ecosystem: Environmental > Aquatic > Non-marine Saline and Alkaline > Saline | place: Antarctica: Ace Lake... | reverse complement strand
AGGGGCAGTTGGCACGCTTGGAATGTGGCTATCGCAGTTCGGCACAGGTAGCTGCGAAGGTGGGCATTGGCGAGCTTGTAGATGCACCGGCAGAAGCGATACACGCTATGGCCGTGGCGCTTGACATAACGCAGGAATGATGTTACAATGACTACAGATGAGATTACAGCAATCGTCAGGGCATCGCGGACAGCAGGTAGGGCTAGATCACGTGCTCGCCACAAGTCGAAGATCAAGGCGCGCGCTAAGTACATGGCGAAACTGCAGGCTGATCCTGTGCGATACGCAGAGCACCTTGCACGCAAACGTCAGCAGTCAAAGGATCGCCGTGCAAAGTTTGTGGAGGCATTTCCCGACCTTGCCAGACGGCGCAACACCGAATACCACCGTGAATATCGCGCTCGTAATGCAGAGTCACTACGCGAATACAAGCGTGAGTATATGCGGGCGTGGCGTAAGCGAAAGAAACAGCACGATGTATACGCTGAATATATTGCGAAACTCAAGGCTGATACTGAGCGATACGAGGCATATAAACAACGCAAGCGAGACAATAAACGTGCATGGCGGGTTGCTAATCCTAGCAAAGACAGAGAGTATGATGCACGTAGGCGGACTAAACGAGCATTGGAGAAATTGAATGCGAAAAAATCTCACATGCAAGGATCAGACGCTACGAACGATAACAGCGAACATATGGAATGACCGCTGCGCATATTGCGGCAAGCAGTTTAGCTGGGCAAATAAGATGACACGCGACCACGTTGTACCGAAAGCTGACAATGGCCCTGATGATCGCTGGAATATAGTACCGACGTGTAGACGATGCAACGAGGCAAAGGGTGATAAGTACGTGTATGAGTGGCTGCCGCGTGAACGTGCAGATGAGTTTGCGCGATACTTCAAGTCACATGTGGCGTATGTTGAAAAGCTGCACATGCGGAATATGCTGAAACAAGCTGAGAATAGACGTAATAAGTTGAGGCTACTAGCAAGCTAATGCAAACAAACATCATACACTGCGGCGACTGTATCGAAGTCATGCGGACGCTGCCGGACTGCTCAGTCGATGCGGTAGTGACTGACCCGCCGTATGGCCTTGGCTTCATGGGCAAGGCGTGGGATACGTTTGACCCTGAAGCTGTTAGCGAGATGAGGCGCAAAGCTGACGCGAGACAATCTATCATAGCGAACCCGGTATTAAAGAGGAATGAAGGGAAAGTTTACAAGGCCGGAATTGCGAGAGATGCTGGCACCTATGACAGGTCAAACACAGGCATCAGAGGCTATCAGGCATGGTGCTATGACTGGGCTGTGGAAGCCCTGCGCGTGCTGAAGCCTGGGGGCTACCTGCTGGCATCGAACTCGCCACGGATGTATCACCGGATGGCCTGCGCTGTGGAGGATGCGGGCTTCGAGATTAGGGATCAGATCATGTGGCTGTACGGCTGTCTGAGCGATGATACTGAATTGCTGATAGATGGGCGGTGGGAACCTTACCATAAAGCCAGTTTAGGCGGTCGCGCATTAGGGTATAACATAAGTGATGGCACATTCTCATGGCAACAGATTGAGCGTTATTACGAGTACGAATACGACGATACCGCTTACAGTATTCAATCAGATCATACAGACCAACTCGTGTCCCGAAACCACCGTTGCATTGTTGAACGAAGCGGAGTGGAAGGATTCGAGTTTGCTGAAATCACCGCACGGGAACGCAAAATACGGGTACCCGTTCTGGAAAGTGTGTCAGCACTGCTCAACGATCTTCCCGACATTGAACCGATACCAAGCGGTCAGGAACAAGACGTGCAGCAGGGTATGTTGCAATGCGCTGATCGGGAAGGCCAACTCCAGCAGCAACCCAGCAGAGACGCACAGCGGAAAAAGCAAGGCGACCTGTGCGGTATGCGGCAAGATGATCTACCGCAATACAAAGCATCTTGCGCGGGTAGCGATGCCGGTATGCAGTCAACATTGCAACGGGATACTACGCGGGGAAGCATGGAAGCAGCACGCCCACAAGGGGCGGTCGGCATGGTCTCAGGAAACGCGAGTGGCTTATGCAGCCAAGATGACGGGGCCAAACAATCCGGCGTGGAAGGGCGGGGTGACGTACTTTCGCAAGAAAGGAAACTACAAGCCAATCAAGTATGTTCGCTGCCCAGTGGAATATCTGGCAATGGCACGCAAGGACGGCTATGTGATGGAACATCGGCTGATCGTCGCGCAGGCAATGGGCAGGTCGCTACTCAGAACGGAAGTGGTACATCACGTGAACCACGATCCGCAAGACAATGCGCTGGAGAATCTAATGCTATTCAGCAGCAACCAAGCGCACAAACTACACGAGGCACGCGGTACACCAGAACCGATATGGCGCGGATCAAACCACGTCACTACAAGGGAATAGTTTGGTGCATCGGCGTGGCGACTGGCGCATTTGTAGCGCGTCGTAATGGCAAGATATTCATTACCGGCAACTCAGGCTTTCCCAAAGGCCACCGCATCTCACACGACTACGAGCGCCGTCTGTGCGAACGCCGTCCCGACCCTGACGACCCCGACAAGATGGATTGGTTCTACCTGTCCGATGGTGAGCGAATGGTCAGAGAACCACCATTCAGGGATGCCGACGCGAACGAATGGGCAGCGTGGAACATGGCGCTTAAGCCTGCACATGAGCCGATAGTCATGGCGCGCAAGCCGTTATCGAGCATTATCAATGTGGTTGCTGATATTGAACAGCAACTCCGCGATCAGGGTGTTGAGGGGGATATTGCATGGGTGAACTAAGGACTTGCAAGGTATGTCACGAGACAAAGCCACTGAGTGATTTCTACCCTAACAAGACAGCATCAGACGGTATCGGAAACGTATGCAGGGCTTGTAAGCGTATCCGTGACGCGGCATATAGAGAGCGCAACCGTAACAAGGTTAGAGATAGCGGTCGCCGTTGGTATCGTGATAATGCAGAAAAGGCACGCAGTATATCCAGAGCATATGACAGGGCGTTACGTCTTGAAGTGCTAACGGCTTATGGTGGTAAGTGCGAGTGCTGCGGAGAGGCGGCAACTGAGTTCCTGACCATTGACCATATTAACGGCGGAGGGTCTGCGCACCGTAAAGTGATAGGTAGCAAGATATATCGACACCTGAAAAAGCAAGGATACCCGTCGGGGTTTCGTGTGCTTTGTTACAACTGCAACTGCTCACTGGGCATGAACGGATACTGCCCGCATCAGGTGGTAAACGATGGAATATAGCGTTGAGTGGGCAGGAAAGCAGTATCAGATTGAATGCGATGATGATGGCCGGTTCATCTGGCCTGATGGGTTGCCGCAAACAGTAGCTGGCGCAAAGCTCACCGTAGCGGCGAACGTGCTGGAGCATGGCACAGGCGCGGTGAACATCGACGGGTGCAGGATTGGCGTGAGTGATGATGATGAAAACCACAGAAACCCGCTAAATAGTACATCCTATGGAACTGGATGGATGCGCGGGAAAGTCAGAAACCCCGCTGATATAAACAGACTTACCGCCGGTCGCTGGCCTGCGAACATCATCCTGGACGATGAAGCTGGGCGGCTGCTGGATGCTCAGAGCGGGGTGCTGCACGGCAAGGTCGACATGACTCAGCACGGCAGCGGCACAAACAGCGTGTACGGTGAGTATGCCCGCACTGATGCCAGCTTTCGCAGAGACGGCGTATCAGACACCGGAGGCGCTTCCCGCTTCTTCTACAGCGCCAAGGCGTCACGCGGCGAACGCAACGCGGGGCTGGAGGGGATGCCGGAGCATCGCGGCAGTGTATCTTCGATGACTTCACGGGGTGAACGTGAACGCGGCGAAAGCAGGCATGATACACACAGCGCCAACCACCACCCCACCGTGAAGCCCCTCGCCCTGATGCGCTACCTCTGCAGGCTGGTCACTCCACCGGGTAGGGTTGACTTAGTGTGTGATTCATGCTATACTAGTTATAGCGAAGCTACTCAACGGAGCGAGCGTCATGAGGGAGATAGACAAAATCAAAATCTGCGAACAGTGCTCACAGGAATACCGGAACCGGCAAAAGAACAGCCGGTATTGTTCGGTAGCTTGCCGGGCGAAGAGTCAATTGATTCCGCGAACACCGTGCCCGGTATGCGGCAAAATGACCAGCAGGGCGGGAGCGATCCATTGCTCTCCGGCATGTTCAGCGAAAGCGCAGATGTATCCCCGAACGTTACTCCCGAAGCCATGCGAATTCTGCGGAAAGATATTCACACAAACCAAGAGCCGGAAGCAGTGCTGCTCGAGGGCGTGCTCGGCGCAATGGAACGGTCGGAAGAGACGGAAGCCGGGTGGACTGAAGACTTCAAAAGGGTACATACTAATTCGTCAGCCGGATCATCCGATGGCGACCAGAGAAGGGTATGTGATGGAGCATCGCCTAGTGATGTCGGAAACGTTGGGGCGATTGATTCTTCCGACGGAAGCTGTGCATCATATCAACGGGATAAAGGACGACAATCGCCCGGAGAACCTATGTGTGATGCAGATGGCTCATCACAACAGCTTGCCCAAACATCGCAAGAACATGATCATCTGCCCGTGTTGCCATGCAAAACTGAAAGTCTCGAACGCTGTCCGCAGTGTGGAACCACTTTAAGGCGTGTCTATAAACCGAGCGTGATTTTAGATCCGTTCGCCGGCAGTGGCTCCACATGCTGCGCTGCTGTGCTGGAGGGCTTCCAGTACATCGGCATTGACCAGGACGCTGAATACTGCGAGATTGCCCGCAAGCGGATCGCCCACTGGACAGCAGAGCATAAGCGCATGACAGCGCAAGGGGTGTTATTCAATGAATGAGATACATTGCGGCGACTGCCTGGAGCTGATGCGCGGTATGCCGGATAACTCCGTTGACCTGATCCTGACCGACCCGCCGTATTATCGCGTTAAGGGTGACTGGTGGGATCGGCAGTGGGATACTCGCGCTGGTTTCCTCGCATGGCTTGACACTGTGCTAGAGCAGTTTCACCGCGTGCTGAAACCTAACGGCTCGCTGTACATGTTCGCTAGTCCGAGAATGAGCGCACATGTTGAAGTGCTGATCGGCGAGCGGTTTAACGTGCTGAACCATATCGTGTGGACTAAAGAGGACGCGCCGACCCATGCGCTCAAGTATGGTGATGATAGGTTCAGGCAATACGTTCAGAAGTCAGAGCGCATCATCTTCGCAGAACACTACGGGGCGGATAACATTGCCAAGGGTGAGGCGGGTTACGAAGCGAAGTGCGATGAACTACGGGGCTTTGTGTTTGAGCCGCTACGGGCTTATCTGGACGGCGAAAAGGATCGGGCTGGATTCACGACGCGGCAAGTCGCCGAAGCATTCCAGCAACGCACCGGAAGCCGGACAGTAACCGGCATGGCGGGGCATTGGTTCACGTCTATTCAGTGGACATTGCCAACCGAGGATTGCTACAACTGGCTACAAGAGCTATTCAACGCGCAAGGTGGCGAGTACCTGCGGCGTGAGTACGAGTACCTGCGGCGTGAGTACGAGTACCTGCGGCGTCCGTTTGCTGTTACCGCCGACGTACCATACACGGACACCTGGACATTCCCGACGGTGCAAGCATACAAAGGCAAGCACGTCTGCGAAAAGCCGATGGCAATGCTGGAGCATATCATCACCGCGAGTAGTAAACCTGGCGCGGTTGTGCTGGATGCGTTTGCAGGTAGTGGAGCGACACTAGAAGCTGCTAAAAACTTAGGCCGTGAGTACGTCGGAATAGAAATAGATCAGCAATGGGCAGATAAGGCACGCCATAGATGCACACAGCGCGGACTATTCAGCAGCAACGATGACCACGCCGAATAACCTACACTTGACAGATTGCCGATAGTGTGCTATGATACTGAGAGGTGATAACATTGAGCGAACTTGAACCTACAATTGATGATCGCCTCACTAAGCTAGAGCAGTTTACCAAGGCGAACGTCCGCAGCATATGGAATGAGCTTGACAAGATCAAGCCTGGGTATGGTGAACTATTCAATGAAACGTACTGGTATGTGCAGGCGAAACTAAAGCTGGCGGGCGGATTGTCTGATAGGGAGATTGACGAACTATCCAGCATTGCGGCGTATTCTGCGATCTGTTGCGGTAATATTAGAGCAATCTCCAGAATGATCGGTAAGCCAGGCGGCAGGCAACGCACTAGAATTTCAAAACAGATACATTCTGTTAGGGAATTGCTTAATGCGTGACCGGCACGTGACCAGCATGTGACACTTAGCGATATATCTATATAGGGGGAGAATAAACCAAGGTAAATATTATGGCTGATAATTATACATGCACTTGTGAGAAATGCGGACTCGTGGTAGACGGGCCGAATGATCTTGAATACGTCGATGAGCAACTGCTATGCGAGTTCTGTCGCAGCGGCATTAACCCGTTTACGCAAAGCCTCAATGATAGGCACTTCGATTTACATGGCGCGGGCCGTTGTTTCGGATTCGATGATTACGGATGCGATATGGATAGCATCTCAGATGAGGTGGCCCGCATTGGTGAGTAACCGCTCTACCAGCATATTCAAATCAGTAGATCGCTGGATGGACGGCGAGCGCGAACAGGAGTACACCATCATATCACGCTGGGCGCAGGTAGACGATACCGATGTATGCGCGGAGTGCGTGCTAGGCGTGGAAAGCGTATACCCGCTGAATAGCTCACTGAATGGCGTAAGCGGCGACTATCACGCCTGGAAGCTCGCACAGCAGACACCAGCGGCGCTTGCTAAGTACCGCGTAGAGCAGAATAACAGGGATCACGATTACCGAGCGATGAGCAACTGTGAGGTGTGGGATAGGCTAGATGAGATAATATATACAAGCCGCGCAGGTAATGCGGCGTAACAAGCTATTTACTTTACTCCATCATCTCCATTGCTACGAGTGCGGGGCATCTGCCCCGTGCTCTCTCGATCTTTGAAAACAGGGTTGACAAAGCTGAAAGGTTGTGTTATACTACATTGACTGACAGAGGCGTGGTAGCTGCCATAGTGACCTGCAATGAACTGCGATGGTGAGCGGCGGAATGCGCAGTATAAATAACAAGTCCCGACAGCCCGTTAGGTTGTACAGCCTAGAGGGTGTGTCCGGTGATGGTGCCGCAAAATTAACATTGGCAATATTGCATATTTGCTCCCCTGCGGACACGCCGATAGCATCGGCCCCAATGGGGTAAACGTACCCGCTTGTTGAATGAACCCATGTGGTTCTGCTGAAAGGCTAGGCAGGAAGGTCAACTGTACACCGGATCGCTACCGGTGGAAACGTCTTGTAGCTAGATCGCAGTGAAGATCGCGGGGGATCGGCACCCGGCGGCTTTCACTCTGACCGTCAAGCTGTGTGCGTGAGGGGCACAGTAGTACGTCGAATTGCTGCGACGGCAAAGTGTCCTGAATCGGCAGAATTAGAACCTGGTGCGGCATCTCCAAGTGACAGGGCAAAGGCGCTAAGGTTAGCACATTCGCTAGGTATCAGGACGTGGGTATCGCTAGAACCTGTCATTGATCCTGATGAGGCCCTGGCGATCATCCAGCTAACATATACATACGTTGACAAGTTCAAGGTTGGTAAGATGAACTACAACGCGGCAGGTAAGCTCGTGGATTGGGCGACGTTTGGGCGCAAAGCGGAAAAGCTACTGCAGCGACTCAATCAGGATTACTACATTAAGCACGACTTACGCGAGTGTATGGACGCGTGATAGCTTGACAAATGCGAAATATATGTTATACTATCGTGGGAATGTAGCTCAGCCTGGATAGAGCATCCGGCTACGAACCGGAGTGCCAGGGGTTCAAATCCTCTCATTCCTGCTTGCGGGTGTGGCGAAATTGGCAGACGCGCTAGACTTAGAATCTAGTACCTGACGGTGTGGGGGTTCGACTCCCTTCACCCGCATAACCTGATTAGGTGTTGAAGGCGACACGCGCGGCCGTGAACCGTGAGAGGGTGGTTCGATCCCATCGGTCAGGACTTTAATAAATACGATGAGGGTGTGTTGTAATAGTAGCATACTTGCTTTGGAAGCAAGAGGCGCGGCGCAAATCCGACACCTTCAATTTATCGGGATCGTCTAATGGTAGGACACGACGCTTTGACCGTTGCAACGTTGGTTCGATCCCAACTCCCGATGTTCAATACATAAGCTTGACAAACGCTATAATGTGTGGTATACTAGATACATGGGATGTGAAATTACAACTAGATATTACCCTTCAGTGAATGAGCAGTTACAGCATAAGGCCGAGCAATACATGCGTTACGCTCAGGTTCACGAGCAGATGGGCGAACATGATAAGGCCAGAGAATACGCGCTGAAGGCTAAACATTTGCTTGATCAAATAGGATAACATCATGCCTAAAACAACATTCACAGTTGACCTTGAATACAGCGAATCATTCCGCCTTGCTGAGATTGCCGCTGAGTATTGCGGGTATGTCGATCAGCATCCAGAGCCTAGCGAAGCGATGTTAAAGTGGCGTGAACGATTTACCGAGCAGCTAAAGCGCATTACGGATAGCGGACTGAAGGCGGACTAAGGGAGTGACGATGATTACCGAGTTCGATGTTAGACGCGACGGTAAGCGAATGATGCTAGCTGGATGTACCGCAACGCTGCACCGTGAAGATCAAAGTACCGGAACGCGCGAAGTATTGCCGCTGGAGATTGTAGATGAGCAACGCGGCATTGTAAGGCTAACAGAGGATGATATACCACTGGCAGAATACATTGCGTATGCTGAGATTGACAATGGCAAAGCGGTATACAGAATGCCAATCAGAGCGCCTGGATATTACGCAGTAGACCCGATACACATAACATAGTAATGATCTACCGCGTGATAGTCGGTGAACGTAAGAGTGAGTCGCTGATATTATGAGTCACTACATTACAGTAACACAGCAATAAGCTGGAGGATGCCCCATGCAACCTGATCTTGACGGAACATACGGATTTAGCTGTGCGACGCTGAACATTGACACTACGGACGGTGGTGGTCATGCCGCAATAGAAGGTGCGCTCTCGGTAGTGATTGACGGTGTTAGCGTTGGTATACGCAATACTACATTTTCGTTCGATGTGGACGAAGCGGGTCGCATTGAGCTAGTTGCACAATACATTTAGCAAAAGGAGATTGCCCCATGACTGATTTAGAACGAGCACAATGCTATATCGATATGGCTGCGATTGCCAGCAAACACTATAGAGACGGATACCTAGACAAAGCAGAGGAATGTCTCGCCGTGACGGATTGCGAGCCTGACAGCAAAGCTACGCTTGACGCCAAGGTATTGCAAGTAGTAATAGAGTTGCGCGATTTAGTGCGTGCGTATAATCCGGATAGCGAGCGATTTCTTGCGCCGTCGTTCGCACTGCCGCATGATGGTGGTTCAATCATTGTCACATACAATCAAGACGGATCATTCACATTGAATCCGCACGGTTCACTTCGCGAGCAAATGAGGACTGCCGGATACTGATATGTGGGTTAAGCTAACATCTAAAGCTGGAATAGAATGGTGCCTTGTGACGTATGACTATGTAGGTTGTGTATCCACGGGTATATGGAAGCGTGGGCAGCTTGGTACTGAGTTGCTGGATCACGTCATGGATGAGACGTTCAGCATATACTGGCATGGCCACGATACGCCGGTGATCGACCTGCACGGCAACGAAATAACACCGCATGAAATAGCTTCGATGTAGCTTGACATTTAACAGAATCTATGATATACTAGAATAGTCATGAGTTACGGTATTGCTGAGAAAATCTTGCTACAGCCAACCAAAGCGCAAGCCGCGTATCTACAGCGGTGTTGTGAGGTGGCACGGGTGGGATACAATTGGGCGCTGGGCGAGTGGGGTAGACAGTACGAAGCACATAAGGCCGATGAAACAAAACCGAAGCCATCAGCAATGGCACTTGGTAAACAATTCCGCCGTGTGCGTGAGATTGATTATCCGTTCTGTAAAGAAGTATTCGCCAACTGCCACGTTGGAGCAATTCACAAGAATCTCGATAGGGCATTTAAGAACTTCTTTGCTAATCGCGCCAAGCACCCAACATTCAAGAAGCGCGGCGTGCATGACAATTCCGTGTACATTGCCAATGTAGAGGGACGAATTAATGGCCGTCGCTTCAAGGTGCCACAGCCGCGCGGCAATAAGCCAATGTTGGTCAAGTTGCGCAAGTCGCCGAGGATTGACGGCAAGGTAAGCGGATATACAGTTACTAGGACGCCCGCTGGTAGGTGGTATTTGTGCATTTCATATCAAGTTGAGGATGCGCCGTATACGACTACTGGAGATTTGGGTACTGTCGGGATCGATGTTAATATCAGCAGTTTGGATTTGAGCGATGGCCGGAAGATCACCGTCCCGAAAGAATATAAGAGATTACAACATCGCTTGACGCGGCTACAGCGTAGAATGAAACTGAAGCGTGGCGGCGAACGTAAGATGACTAAGGGTAGTCTGAAATGGCAGAAAACTAAACGCCAGATTGCCAAATTACACGAACGTCTAACAAATATACGCAATAACTATTTGCACCAATTGACTTCTGAACTAGCTAAGAATGCAAAGCGCATTGGTATTGAAGATCTGAACCTGAAAGGAATACAACAGAATCACAATCTCGCTCGTTCGATGGGCAACATCGGCGGGTCTGAATTTCGTAGACAGCTTGAGTATAAATGCCAATGGTCAGGGGCACAACTGGAGATTATCAACCAGTTTGAGCATCCCAGCACACAGACATGCTCTGAGTGTAGGAACGTGAAGACCGGCGCTGATAAGCTGTCATTGAAGGATCGCACGTATGAGTGCGCTAAATGTGGGCTAGTAATTGACCGTGACTTAAACGCGGCCATCAACTTAGCGAATTGGGCACGTGAAGCCCCTACCCTCGAACCGAGGGAAAGTAAAGGCGGCGGAGATACCTCTAGTGGGCGGCGATCCGGCAACGGAACAAAGCAGCTACGTATCGTCAGGAAGGAAGCCGCAACCCACAAACCCAAAGTGAAACGTAGGGCGTCGTGAGCAAACTGCTTAACAAACCTTTAGGGTTTCGCCTACAGGCGCGAGGGCGGTTCGTGCAAAGGCTTTATACTTTGCGGGTATCAGATGTTTCGCCTACAGGGAGTGGGAGGTTTGTAAAGCGGACTTTACATTTCACGAGTATATTAATATGTCTACAGCGTCTAAACTATTTGGAATGATACCGCCTAAGCATCGTGCGACCGCATTGGCATACCGAGCATGTAACGGTCATATCGGTAAAACATTTGCAATGCTGGATTGTTCACGTGAGACCATTACTAACTATCGCAAGGAATCTGGTAAGGTGCCGATAGGTGATGATGAGGTATGGCTGTGGGAAGCATGGCGACTGTGTGCTGATGCTGAACGGAACGAAGCGCTACTTGCTAACAAGGATGATCAGGTAGCGGAGTTTCGCAAAGATGAGTTGGTAGCTTACCATGACATGCTGCAGCTAGCGAACGATGACATGCTGTTACTGATCGGCATGGAAGCTGCTAGTCGAGATAGTAGCGATGTGCAGAATACCATTAAGACGTTGCTGGTATTGCTGAGCGATAGGCGTAAGAGCTTAGGGCTGGATGTTAGCAAGATAGATGTAACGGGCAGCATTGAAACGACGTCGCCAGCAGAGGCACTGCACGCTGAGCTGATCGGCAACCTGCAGGAGATGGGCATTAGCGTGGATGAGGGTGAGGCGTGACACAACAGGATATAGAACAGCGTTACGATTGCAAACTGCGCTTCATTGGCAATGCGATCTATGCTAAAGTGCGCGGTAGAACTGCGAAGGCGGTTTGGCAATGCAGTCCTGAACTGCTGAATGATTCGCGTATGGCCGAATGGCGGCGTGATGGTTTGCTGGAAAGTATCGCTGAGTTCCTGGAAGCTGAAGCGTAACCTTGACATACGCCCCGCACTGTGGTATACTGGTGGTATGAGCATTGACACCATGCAGATCATACTAAACGTTTGTATTCTTGGGCTGATGATCAGCGTATTCGGTATCATCTATTCGTTCCTGAGCGGCATTCAGGCGGCAACACAATCCAAAGAATCATTGATTGGCCATAGTTTGCATATTGGCATGTGGTTAGGATTTGGTTTCCTGTGTGGATTATTTGCGTGGGGTACTGCTGGAGATATTGCATACCTGAGTAAAACAATAATACCATAGATAGAGCCGCTTGACTAATCGCTGTAGCTGTGTTATAATCTAGTCACTCCTTTGCATGGTGTTGGGGCATGAGCCACCCCTAGAGAGGCGGGCGTGGGGGTGCGAAAGCATCCCCCGCCTGTTTAACTTGCTGGGAGTGAGGTGAGATATGACGCAACGCGAGATTGAGCTGAAATACAAATGCCGCATACGATTCGATGGTGAATTCATATATGCTAATGTGAGTGGACGCACGGCATCCGCACACTACGTTGGTACGCCAAGCGAGCACAATAGCCCTGACTTTGAGGAATTGCGCAAGGCGTCACTGCTGAAGATGTTGGCGACATTCCTGGAAGCTGAAGCGTAACCTTGACATACGCTGTAGTATGTGGTATACTGGTGGTATGGATAAGCAATGGTATGTAACTAATCGCGTCCCTGGCGGTGAACTTGCTTGCCGCGCCGATTCTTATGATGAAGCGTGGGAACTGTTCAGCAAGATACCCGGCATCGCAAATCACCCAAAACCACCGGGCGGCATCGGCTATGAGTCATACAGCTATAACGTAATCTCACATCGTAACGCCCCGCCCGACCTTGCCGAATGGCTGGATGCTGAGATGGGCAAAGGGTCTAGCACCGCCAGAGGTTACGACTTCGGGCAGATCGCCAATAAGGTGCCAGGTGGTTGGCTTTACACAACAGCCGCCGCGCCCGCGCTTGCTACAACATTCGTCCCTGTCGCCGGTGCGCCAAACATCACTGTAATCGAATAGCACCTTGACAATCAGCGCGGAGTGTGGTATACTACTCATGGTGACGGTAGCCCAATGGAGGGTGCTGAGTTCATTACTAGCCTCTGGGTCAAACCGGATATGCGGGTTCGATTCCCGCCCGTTGCCAACCTAACTTGAACGCTATTGCGATCCGGCGAAGGCCGTAAACCTGACAACGCGGGGCTTGCTGACTAGCACAGCAAGGGTAACGTAGCATAAAGGTGTTACCCCCGCGCCAACCTTAGTATTGGAGTGATGATGAATATGAACGCAGTTACAGGCGAATGGAATTATGATCCTACGAAAGTTGATAGCGTTTTAGATGAATTGCTGATATGCTTTATGCACCGTGGCGATGATGGGTGCATTACGTACTATCTGAGGTATGGCAGTATCGACGCTGGACATGGATGCTTGGAGACCAAAAGGCAATACCTCGCATATGACGGTTCGGACGGTAATGCAATACTGGATGATGTTTATTCGTGGGCGCTGATTGGTGACTATGGGCCGGTGGATGCGTGAAGTCATTACAGACACTACGCGATGCCATAGACCAGCGGCAACATGAGCTTGCTGATAAGCTACTACCCTGGCATACTGACTACCTGCTGAACGCTATGCAGCAAGTGTATTACAGCGCAAAGAATGAAGCGGGGCCACATTGCCCAGTGTATACGATGTACACCGATGAGGGACGTGCCATGATGGATGCGTGGCTGGAGATGGAATGACATACACAGTGGTAACGCAACGAATCGCAGAGTGGCCATGCCGCAACATGTTATTTGAGAGTGGTTCGCTTGAAGATGATGGTATGTTTTGGGGAAGGTGCATACCGCGATATATGCCGATAGTATTAGTTGATGGGCGTTCGATTACTACTTGTGAACTGAAAAACAATACGATGTATCAGCAAATCATGCTTGACTGCGACTGCGGCAACCTGCCATACGGGAGAGGGTGATGGAAGCTAGAGATTGGTTTTACATCGGAGTATGTGCGCTGACGCTAATTGCGCTAGTGCTAAACATATCAACTCGAATTGACATGAATCGTCAGGATCGACACTGGAGATGGTGGGATGAATGATCCGGAATTATGCACTTAGCAAACCCTAGGGAGTGAGTAGATGAGCATTCGTAGACTTGCCAGCGATGCGCTAATGCGAAATATGGCGATTAGGCGGCTGGTAATCAAGATGGTACATGATGCTATTCGGAGACTGGGTAGCTGGGTTGCAAGGTACAGCCAGCGGCAGACGTGCAAGGTCTGTGGACATCGTGACAAGTTCGACTTTACTATTACAGATGAGGTATGGGCGGCGGTGCTGCAAATCGCCAAAGGGCGGCGACGGTAAAATCAACCTTGACGAACTGGAAAAGTACAAAGACGTGGAAGTCAAACCAGACTTGCTGCGCGCTTTCCTGAACGTCAAGCCTGATGATACCAAGCCTAAAGAGAAAAAGAAGCCACCTAAGTAGGTTGAGCCACGGGGAGGGGGTCAGAGTGCTATTGAACGCTATCGCTTGTTAATAATCGCGGTGATCAGTCTGAGCATTTCAATCACGATTACAATCGCTAGCTCATATGGAAAATGTTCCATAGCCACCCCCTTAGGAGATTACTGTGGGGCATTTACTCCACTATCATCACTCCTTTGGGTTTGACCTCTCCGTGGCTTGACATGATTTTAACATTATTTGGATAGAAAAAATGTTCGACTGGCGTTACAATAGTGCTGTCATGAGATTCACCAAGAAGATTCGCAGGCGTGTTGCCATCTTTGCTGACGGCGTGCTGCGCGCATTTGATGTCACTGGTGCGCTGACCCCCAAGCGGCAGATTGAGCCGCTGTACAAGCCGCACATGAACACGGCCCATCAAGCATGGATTATGACCGGTAAACAGCTTTCAAGCGCGATAGACGAATATACCGAGAACAGTTAGGGAGTGGATGGCTAAACGCAATCGGCCAGGGAAGGGTAATCCTTATCTAGCCACCGCCGGAAGGGATGTCAGAACGCCATTGACGCTATTGCTGGTTGATTATCTGGAAGATCTGCCTGAACATTTCAATCCAGAGCCAAAGCGCTAGCCCGTAAAGGAAGATGTCAATAGGCCACCCCCGTTGTAGTTTCCTGAGTTGGGGCTTTCACTCCTTTACTCATCAACATCACTCCAGGTTTGACCTTCCGGCGGCTTGGCTAGATTGTAACATTACGGGCTGGGTTTGCCAAGTACATAGTTCCGGAATGATCCCCGCACAGCAATGGATAACCTCATCACTGCCATCATGGAAGCCGAGCCTATCCCGACGCTGATACGCTGGGATCGTAACGGCGCAGTGCGGGTGATATGCGTTATCGGCATTGCGCTATGCTTGGTTGCTGAATGGGTAATGTGTAGATACTAAGCCCCGCATACACTATGACCTGGGATACACTACTAGCTGAGATACTATCGCTCACCAGCGTTGAGATAACGCCCGTGCAGAGTCGCATGGGTAAGCCTATCGTAGTGGCACTCTGGGCGCGTGATAGCAGGGGTAGGCTGATCCGTATGACGTACCAAGTAGTTGAGGAAAGCAAAGGAGATTAGAGTATGACTAACATGGAAACAACTAAACATTATGCGATGCACTATCTGCATACATGCGCACTGTGCGGCGCTCCTGAACTAATCAGCCGACGATATGACGGGACACTACCGGCAATCAACGGTCGGCAAGCCATCGACTGTTTCCGTGAGCATTGCGCGGACATGGAACCACTAGGCATTATCGGGTTTACTGATTGGCATGCCGTCTATCTGGTCGATCCTGAAACAGACATCATCATTGCTGATTATGGCTTTAGGGTTGAGCCAACTGATTCAAGCGCAACATTCAATGACATGTTAGTCTACTTCAATAGCAAGGGGAACTGACATGGATTTTACACTAAGCAACATTGAGGATGACCACGGGCGGCTAGGTATGCTAGATGCGATGGCCTCTGAGTGGCGACGTAACGCTGAGCAGAGTACATCAGTTGAAAGTGTGTTCATCACGGACTGTCATTACGCGATGATGTACCAAGCTGAAGCTGATGCGTTGCGACGTAAGCTGAATACGGAATAACATTATGCGATACTTACTAATCATACTTTGCATACTACTCTGCACTTGCAAGGCACCTGGCCTGATGAACCTCGCCGATCAGCCACACCAAGACACCGTATCGCCACCTGTCGGCAAATGGACACGCACGCCGACTATCTGCGTTGACGACTCGATAGTGTATACGCCTACTGGATGTACACCTAACCCCGCGTTGCAACCGTTATGCGAGGGCATCACTGAACCTGCAGTACGTGACTTTGTAGCTTACGTTCACGGCATATGCCCCAAGGTAGATGCACGATTCGTTGGCGACATTCTATATGCGGACATTCCAGTGCGTCTCTATGACGGGCCGTATGGTGGATGCTCAGCTATGGATAACGATGAGCTGATGAAATGGCTTATCCTGATCGGCGTCATGGTCATCATAGATAACGCTGATATTAACGGCAGCACCGTTGGCTTTGACCTGACAGGCACACCGGACAGCACCGAAGCGGCGCTGATGAACTTGCTGAACAATACGCCTCCGCCTGCTGAGGCGCGATACAACGGTGTATGCTACCTTGCACGACGCGGCGATAGACTCACGGCATCAAGTGTATGGCTGAATGTGAACGTCGCAGGCTGGTCACTGAGCACGCATGACACGCTGGTAACTTACCTTACGAACATAACGCGCCATGAGCTAGGCCATGCGGTAGTTGGGTTTAATGACAATCTGCCGACGCCTGATCCGAACGTAACGGAACCACCGATGGGCACTGACCTGACACCCGACGCACCTGGACTGATGAGCTATACGGGGCATGTGATGGATGCTGACGGCGTGTGGATGCTGAGTGCGGATGAGATTGAGACGGTGAGGTGGCTGTATGAGTAACAAAGGAGACTGACGATGTGGATATGCCCTGAGTGTGGCAAATCTGACTACTCTGCATATGGCGGCAGGACAACCTGTATAGCATGGTCACGGCGATATGTGGATGGTGCGCAGATCAATCCAGACCCGAACAGATACACGGAAAGTCGTGTATGCGGACAGTGTGAGACTGTCACCGTGGTAACTCTGCAAAACGGCGATATAATCTCTCAGCGTGTAGATCGCAAGGAGGATGTGTAGATGCACACTAGCTTGACATTCACGGCAGACTGTGTTATGATGATGGTAAGTAAAGGAGCGTGAAGTGATGACTGAGCTAATTTCACTACTGGCGTTTGCAATGCTGCTGGCATTCTACCCGCCGCAGATCATAAAGATATATCGTGACCACAACGTTGCCTCATTCGCGCCGCTGAGCTACTGGTGTCTATCCATCGGCACAGGTGTACTTGCACTGACAAGCTGGTACGGAGCTGCATACTGGCCATTCGTAGTGGGCAATGCGCTGAACTGTGTAGGCGCGGTGTGGGTGTTGGTGCTGTATTACGTGTATAGAGATGCACGCGAATAGCTGCCAATCGTAAGCAAATAGCTTACAAAGGAGTGAGTGATGCTTAAAACATACAGTGTGTACCTCAAGGCTGGTAACAGCTTTGATGTGATTGGGGATAGCGATGATGAGGTACACGGCAGACTGATCATCACGAATCACGGCGGGTTTGTGGCATGGGTGAACTTGGATGAAATGGAAGCGATGCACTGTGCCCCAGTGATACACGAATAGCACTTGCACATAGCCCCGTCTTGTGTTAGACTAGAAGCAAAGGAGCGTGAAGTGATGGACTATTTAACAGTAATCATATTGGGCAGCATAGCGCTGTGCATATGTATATTCTTCCCGTTTGCGATTATTCGACGTGAACACATGGCTGATCCTGACATGCTTGCGCCAACGCGCGGGCTAATCGGTGCCCTCTGTGCGCTAGTGGCCGTTGTGTTCGGTGCTGGTGTTCACCTGACTACTATCGACTGCTACGGGAGAGCGCAGGCTGATCTAAATGCGCAGGTAGCAGAATACGCGCAGTACGAAGATTACGCCGCCTATCAGCAGATGGAAGCTGATGCTCAGTTCACACGCGAAATGATAACCGAAACTGTGGCAGAGTTCACGGACGAATTGAACGCTGAATTGGTAGGCAACGATGAGTAGCAAAGGAGTGAGTATGGAAGGGCATGGTGAGCTTTGTGAATGGTGCGGCAAGGTGATGAACTCGCTGGCTGGTAGCTCCAGTGATTTACCTATGGCGTGGTCTAACCCTGACAGAACCGGACGCACGTTCTATATACACGTTGGATGCCTGCGGAAACACATTGAAAAATACAAGCGTGCGCTAGAACGGGCGTGTGACTATTTAGCTGAAGCATCGAAGATTGTACATGCCGGTGATGATGCCAAGATTGCAAAGAACGGCAACGCTGAGCACTGGCAAGAGTATTTTCTAGCAGAGGAGTGACGTATGAGTGAATGGCAACCGATGGACACCGCGCCCGAAGATAGAGAGATTATCATTCAGGCAGACCACGGTGCAATGTATGTTGTGGAGTGGGATACATGGGAACGGCAGACCGGTAACAAGTTATACGAGATTGGCGGATGGGGAATAGCTGGCGTATTGCAGCAGTGCTTCCCTGTCGCGTGGACGGAATGCCCAGATAGATACACTGGTGATGCTGAACCGACCATCGAAAGCAAGCGTGAGATTGAGATGGAATCATGCACACCATAATCCGCGCTATCAGTTCCGTCGCAGGGTGGGTTGCTGGGCTGTTTGGGCGTGCATCTACCAGCGTATGCAGTCCAGTGTATACTGACCTGAGTAGCGCAGATCGGATAGCAAGGGGTGGCTGTGTAACTGGCAAGATAGACCACTTCGGAGATCACGACGACCAGATAGGTCAGGGGGATGGATGATGCGTGCATATCGGCCTTGGTACATCTGGCGTGAGGATGCCGAGAGTAGATACATTACTGAGGTTGCGTTCGTGTATGGCATGGATCATGTCAGTG
>Ga0307928_10001267_pt1 | contig 19116 bp, 26 predicted proteins | sample AceLakmetagen232_FD_201815 | JGI IMG/M metagenome (GOLD analysis project Ga0307928, IMG submission 201815) | Saline water microbial communities from Ace Lake, Antarctica - #232 | ecosystem: Environmental > Aquatic > Non-marine Saline and Alkaline > Saline | place: Antarctica: Ace Lake... | reverse complement strand
AAAAAAAAAGCCCTAAAAGGGCAAAGCTAGTTCTAATTGTCTGAAAAATATCCAATGCAAATTGCTGATTCATTGATTCTTGTCATTTTATACCAAGCATCTAATAAAACCTTATGCACTCTTTCATCGTCTTCAGTTACAACTTTTACTTTAGCTTTTTCTTTCCATACAATTCCTGCCGCCGCTGTTGGGTCGATTAAAAATGCATAGTGTCCTGCAAGAGCTCCACTTCCCCAAGTAGATGCAGATGTAACTAAAGTAGATACTTCAATTATAACTCCAACATACTCTTCGATAACTCCTCTTGTAACTACTGCATTTCCGCCAAATTCAGCTGCATTAGTGAATTGGGAACTTTTTAGTAATTGTTTGTATTGTTCTGGATGAATAAATAAAACTGCATCTCCAGGTCTTTTACCAAAGTTTTTCTTTTGCATTTCAATCTTCATATCGATTATTTTATCAACAGTAATAACATCGCCTGTTGCTAAAGTTCCTGTAGTTGTTGCATCTCCACCAAATATTGCGCTAGCGGCTGATGAACTAACTGTAGCTCCATATAGAGTTGAGTTTGCATCTGTTTCGATAGTTTCTAAATATTGTCTAACTAACTGCTTGTGAGCCATTTCTACAATACTTACTCTTGTAGCTGATGCTGTTTCAAAAGAAATTCCACATCCGCCTAATTTAACATCTGCTGAAGTTAAACTAACTGTAATATTGTCAGCGCTATCAAATGCTGTCATAACTCTAGTTGTTCCTTCTGCTGAAGCTTGTCTTCCGCCCATTAAATCTACGTCACCAATTTTTGGAATAACGATTGTTACATCATTGTTTCCTACTAGGTCTGTAAATTCAATAAAGTATTTTGATAATACTCGGTCTGGTTGTGCATCAAATACGATTTTCTGACTCCAAGTTGAACCCATAACTGAGCCGATACCTGTTGTTTGTCCGCCCCAAGATGTACTACCAATATCTGTTGTTGAGCCAACATCAAGCTGTTCTTGTGTTTTTAATATTGTCATTTTTATATTTCCTCCTTATAAGTTGAGTGTTCTTTTTGACGTATTTCCACTTGTTTCTTGCTGTCCTACAAGTGTATTACATAGTCCTGATAAGAACTCCTCTTTTGATAATTTTTCTTCTACTTTTTCTTCTACAACTGCTTCTTCTACAACAGGTTCTTCTACAACGTCTTCTTTTACGCTTTCTGTAGGTTCTACTACTGCATCAAGTTGTTCGGAATCTTTTTTGTGGTCTAGTGCTATTTTAGTTATCGCTTCGAGTTCTTCCACAACTTTATTATCTAATTTGCTTAAGTTCTCAATTGTTCTCTCTTGACCAAGGTTTTTAAAGTTAGCTGAAAGTGTTTCTAATCTCTGTACTCTTTCCAATTTTTCAACTTCAACTTCTTTAGCCTTATAAACATTCAATTCTTTTGTAAGACTTTCTACGCTTTTAACAGACTTTTTCAAATCAGTTGAAAGTTTTTCGTTAGTAGCATTTAAATCTTTTGATTCATTATAAGCTTTTGCTAATTCTTCTCTAACTTCTTTAATAACAGAAAGTTGTTCTTTTAAATCTTCTGGTTTTTCTTCAACAACTTCTTCTTTTACTTCTTCCTTAGCTTCTTCAGCAGGAGTTTCTTCAGCAACTGGTTCTTCAGCTACTTCTTCAACTACTGGTTCTTCAGCAGGAGCTTCTAATTTTTCTTCTTCTTTAGGTTCTTCCTTAACTTCTTCCACCTTTTCTTCTACTGCTTCTTCTTTTACTTCCTCTTTAACTTCTACTTTTTCTTCTGAAGTCTCTTGAGGTACTTCTTGAGTTTCAGTTTTTATTTCTTCGTCGCTCATTTTGTTTCCTCCTTTTTTATAAGCATCACTTAAAAAGGATGTATTCCTTTTGTGATTTTCTTTTTTACTATTTCTGGGTTATTCACTATATCATGTTCCCAAAATCTTAAAACATTAACTTTTTGAATTTGTAAAAACTCATTTTGTCTAATATCCCGTTCTTTTACTTCGGGTCTATTGTGCCAATAATCACCATCACAAAATATAAATGTTAGATGTTTTGGTAAATAAAAATCAGCTATGCCTAATTTATATCTTTTTTGTTCAACAAATTCAATATTTAATTCTTTAAGCATTTTTCTCATTGTCAATTCTATACCAGTACGTTTATTTCCTATACGTCCTAAACATAACATATTTATAGCGGACTCACGTAACTTCTCTCTAACTTCTAAACGTTTAGCGGGATTATTTTCCCCTCTTATTGCTATATGTGGTTTACCTTTGTTCCAAGGAACTTGGCCAATATGAGATTTACTTAACTTATTTTTATGATTTTTTGTAAATTTCTTTCCCTTCCAATACTTAACATTGTTCTTTTTTATTAAACTCTTTGTCTCTTTTGAAAGTTTTTTACCCCTTTGTGCACTACTAATTCTACTAATTGCATCTTTAGTAAAATACCCTTTCTTACCTTTATTCCAAACAGGTTTTACCCTTTTATATACTCCTTTCGGCATATTAAAATGGATTAATACCCCTTACAATTTTTTTCTTTGTTCTTTCTCCAATTGGAGCTTTGTTCATTCCTGTTTCTATTGGCTTTATCATATCAATAGCGGATAATACTTGTACTTTATTTGCGTCTTTATTAATTACTTTCTTATTAACATATTTTGTCATTCTTATCACCTAACTATTAAATTTACCTAAAAAACTATCTATCAAATATGTAAATGTTGCACTTTGTCCATATCTAGCGGAACCAAATTTTAACATGTTTTTCTTCAACACTGCATTAGCCGCTTTAAAAGCACGTTCTTCTGATTTTGTTTTTAATAAAACCGTATTGAACACGTGCATCCACATTCTCTGGATTTTTGGTGGATATTTTTTAACATACTTTGGTAAATCTGATACTCCCGTATAGGGCATTTAAGCCACCTTTATGGAGTTTCCTTGATAAGCTCCTTCATAAACAATAGATAATTCATCATATTCTAAATCGGAAGCAACTACACCATTTTGTTCGTTGTAGTCTTTAAAAGCAATAATTGTTGCGCTAACATCTGTATGTAATTTATCCATAAGATTTCTAGCATGAGTTTCATCATTAATGTGTCCTTCAAATCCAATTGCTTGCTTTTCTGGCATCCAATAGATTCTATCAACTCCTCCTATTGTGGAAGACGCTTCTAAATTTCTATGGTCTAATTTAATTGGGAACTTTTTTGATTTATATTTTAAAATTGATTTTTTAAGTTCTTCTTCTGAATAGTATCGTTTTTTGTGTCTTCCAACTCCTAACATTACGCCTTTTACTTTTAAAGGTAATTTTAATTTACCTTCTTTGCTGAGATGTTCTGCTGTTTTAATTCCTTTAATTGATAGTTTTTCAGAACTTCGTTTATCATACTTGTCAAGAATAGAGTCAATTTTTTCTAAAACCTCTTTTTCTTTGATAGTATCTCGTAATGTCATCTGGTTTTTTATTAATTTTTCCTCTAATTCAATATAGTTAATTGTCATTTTTTATTTATCCAACCCGTCGTATTTTTTATGTTTTGGCATTCTACCAACAACTTCTTTGTGTAATCTCTCAATTGTTTTTGGAGTTAATCCTCTCCCATTTTTGTTACTAGCAAACATATGCAACATTGTATGCACTAAAGATAATTGGTCTTTAGGTACTGCACTAATGTCAGTATCTGGTAAAAGTAGCCCAACGGATTTATGGTCCGTTGGACAAGGATATGGGTGAGAAATTTGTAAACATGAATCTAATTTCTCTAATAGTTTTTTATATTTAGTTTCATCCATCATTTAACACTCTTCACATGTAATTTAAATTCTTCAAACTGTTCTTTTGTATTATTTCCAAATCCATATTGTTTGTGAAACTCTATATGTAAATGTTCTAATAAAGGTATACCGTTATTAACATCAATTCTTAACTTTTCATTATCTGCAAAATTTTCTATATGATGAACTTTTAATGTTCCATCATTAATATTGGTTAAACCACACTTATAATCATATTTTTTCAGCACAGCTTTCTTCCATGGTTTTAATTTTTTTCTTTCTAAAACCATTTTTGTTGTTTTATATCCTGTAAATATTTTTTCACCAGTTCGTGATAAACTCATTTTCCTACATTGTTCTTCTGTTAAATGTTTATTTTTCATACCAAAATTTGGATTGTTTTTGGCATTTAATCTTATTTTCTCTTTAATCTTTTCAGATAATTTTCTACCTTTTAAAGAGTTACTTATTAATCTTTTTGTCTCATTAGACTTTTTTCTTCCTTTAAGAGCAATAGAAATGTTTTTTCTATGCGTGTTTGAAAATATTTTTTCTTTTCCAGACTCACTCATCTTTTTTCGTGTTTCTAACGATAATGTTCTACCCTTTAACGTCTCACTTATATTTCTTTTATACTCTTCTGTCCGTATATACACTCCTTTTGGCATTTTATTTCACCGAAGGAACGTCTGGATTTACCTTCTGTTTTAATTTTTTCCCACGTTGCGACCCTTCAGGACTTCCCGGTTCTGCTGGATGAAATGTTTTAGCATCTGCTTTTTTATCTTCTGCGTATGGGTCTATACTAGTTTCCCCTTTATTAAATTTATTTATTAATTCGGTTGTAACTGAATCAGATGTATCTAATCCAATTATCCCTCTTGCTTCTTCTAAAGTTACTAATCCTGCGGCATACAAATCAACTGCTCTTTGTCCGCTTACAGCCGCATCTTCTGCAATATCGTCAAATACTAATTTTGGAGCTGTGAATCCTGCTCTTTCTGCATAATCTTCAAATATCTCATTAAATAAATCTTCAATATATCTTTGATTTGCTCTGATAACACTATAAAAGTGTCTTGATTGAACCTGAACTGTGCTTCTATTTCCGCTACCTGAATCAGATGAACCTGTTAAAATTGACTTAGGAACTCCTAATGCCGCTACAACTGCATCTAAGAAATAATCTGCATAAGCACTAAAGTTTTGTAACCCAGGAGAAAGCATTTTTAAACTAACTCCATCTGGTAAAAATACTTGGTCTTTAGCTGAAATATTGCTAAGAACTTTTGACCACTTAGATAACTCGTTTGGAGATTTTGTTGTTGTTTCTCCTATGATTAAAGGATTTGCTGTTTTAACAGCCGCTTCTGCCGCCGCATTTTCCATATTCATTAACCTGATAGCTGTGTTATAAACAGGTTGAATGCTAGAAATACCGTTAAATTCATCTGCAAAAGAATTAAATTTTAAATGTGCAATTCTATCTTTACTTATTTCTTTTCTCTCTTGTTTTCCATTTTCATCATAAACCATCTGCATATATGCTTTTGGTGTTTTGTCTGGACCTATGATAATTCTATTTGTATCTAACTCTGTTAAATAAGAAAAGTTTAAAGGATTAATATGTTTTAGAATCATTAATTTGTCCCCTTTTTTATTAGGAACTTTTTCAAGATAACCGTCTCCGCATACGTCTGTATTATGATGCAACAATCCACCTACTCCTGCTACAAATTTATGATTTTCTGTAGCTATATCATAAACATAATCATTATACTTTTCTGTTATAATTTCTTCAATAACACCATCTTGTTTTCGTTTTGTTAAATAATTTAAATGATTATCTTTGTAACATATAAACATAGATGTTTCATCATCATAAATAATTTGTCGTTGATATTTTGAAGGAATATTATTCATACTTCTATAATATGATATTGTTCTTCTTGGAATTTCTGTTATCATAGATATTTCATCATCTGACATTGCTTCCTTCTTATCAAATTCTGATTTAAAAATTGAATTTAATTGTTCTATTCTATAATTTATTTGTTTTTCCTCAAACGACTTTCTCAACGATATTAAATAAACATTAGATTTATTTTTAATACTGTTTAATGAAATTGATTTGCCCATAGATTTAGCTAAATATTCTATACCAGCAATTAATGAAAATGAATCCGTTGCATATTGAGATTGTTCCCACGTTGTATATTTGGCACCATCTCCTGTCCAATAACCTTCCATAAAAGACTCCTTAACATGTTTAGATGCATTTAAAATAACTTTTGGAATACGTTTTAATCTATTTGAAGTATAACAATTTTGTAAATACCAATTAAATATTTCTTTGTTTTTTGATGGGGAAAATCTTATATCGCCTATATCTCCAAACCAATGTATTTTAGCATTCTTATCATAATTTTCTTTAATTATTAATTCAGCTTTTTCTAAAAAATCCCTATTTTTATTTGTTATTTTCCATTGTTTAGAATTTTTATAAATTCCTGCCGTTCCATCAGAAACAAAAAATCCATATAACCATGCTAAATCATTACTAACATCTTTCATATCTGATAATAATGTCGAATCATATATGTCTACAACATCTATATTCGAACCTATTTTTAAATCTTTTGAATGTACTTCTTTATTATTTAATATTAAAGAATGGTCATGGGTAACCTTAGCAAGTCCTGTTCCAGTTCTTATTTTATAAATATTTTCATTAATTTTGTGTCTAAATATATATTTAATATTTTTCCATCCATCATCTGTCATCACTTGTAAATCTCTAACTTCTTGTGTAGAATACCTTCCAATATTTGCAGAATCTTCTTTGTCTTTATAAAGTTCTGACATTTCAATTATATCAATAGAATTATTTGTATATTTAACCAATATTGGCGTGTCTTTGGTTACACTATTAATTGAAAACTGCCAAAATAGATTTTCTCCACCAGAATTCGTAACTAACTCGGAACATTGTTTTACTCCTTCTTCATCATCACCAAGAATTTTATAACCTCTGGTTATCATTTCGTCGGCTCTAACATTTACTCCTCTAAAAATGAATTGATTTCTTAAATATAAATGTTGAAATGCTCTAACAGGAACTCTTTTTTGAACTGTACCCTGTATGTCATCCACTTTTTTAGATTCTCTAGCCTGAGAACTAACAAATGTTTCTGGCGTAATATTGTTATCACTAAGAAGTCGTTCTTGGGTAGCAACTTGTTCTTGAAGTTGTTCCATATCTTTTTTATTTGGAAGTCCTAAATAACTTCCAAGAGATTCTCCTAAACTCATACTTGGGATATACCCTAAATTAAATTAACGATTAAATTCCTTATATAATATATATAAAGTGAGTTTAACTATATAAAGCTTTCGGTTTTAGGGTATAAATACGTTTAATTCAGACAATTTTTCTAATATTTTAATATAAATTATATTAATTCATCCACACTAACGCCACACTGTTTCCTATATAGATGCAATCCTAGCATGTTTTAAGCTCACCTAAGAAGACTTCATAACCCTAGGCATACTAACATACCTTTTTCGCCCAAAGTCTTCTTAGGAGTGATTTAAATAGTGCTGGTTGCGATTCTGGTGAACATCTTAAACGCATTTTCGCAATAAATTATAGCACATGTTGTTACCTGGTTACAATCCCTTTCTTACCTTTCTTACCTTTATTAATATATTCTTGTAAGGGTTATATTATTTCCCTGGGGAACCTTTACACCTTTGGACCAGGGGTAACACTTTACAAACTTATAACTGTTCGAACGTATGTATGTTACATACTCCGTATAATACTATGCTCTTTTTTTCAATGTTTGTTCCTGAAGCGAAAGATTTATATAGTAGTAGTCACTTTATATATATTAAGTATTAACAAATGGAGGGATTACATGATAGGTTATCAACTTGATTACAAATTAAAAATCGGAATGTCAAGCAGATTCAATCAAAAAATGTTTGGCAGAATCAGTTCAAGAAAATTAGAAGAAAAACTATATGCTTACTACATTTCAGGGGTGTTAGATAATATCCCATATTTTAGAATATATGAAGGAAGAATTTTATTAGCTACAACAGAAAATATTGATTTTGACCCAATTTTAAAATATATGGATAAATTTAATATTTCAACTGTAGAAAAAGATGATAATGATGTTTTTTTAAAAACAGGAAAAGAGAGGTGGAAGTTTCATGCAAGAGAAAAAGGAATTAGAGTTGAAGGACTTTAAGCCAGTAGGAAAGGGTGGCGGACAAGAATTGGGTGTTGATAAATATGGCGTAGCTGATGATGTTTTATCTATGATGAAAGATGGAATTGCTATTAGCCGTATGAGTAAAATATTAGAAGCAAAAGGAGTTAAATTAAGTATTAAATCTATTACAAAATGGATTTCTAATCAAAAGAATTTTAAACGAAATAAAAATGTTAAAGACATTAAAATACATAAAAAATTTGAAACTATCACTTTAGATTATCAAGAAGAAATTACAAATATTTTAGATGAAGTAAAAGAAATTAAAGATATTGCAAAGGAACAAGGAAAACTTGATACCTATGCTAAACTTGTTGATAGACTTTATAAAGGTTTAGAATTATTGGCAAAGCTTATGGGAGATATTAAACCAAATGGTTCAGTTGATATTAATGTTATCATAAATGAAATAAATAAAAATTCGTTTGATGATAATAAAGGCGTTAGAAATAATTTATACGATAAAGAAGTTTTTGATATTGAAGCCGAAATAACTGAAAGTGATAAAGTAGAAGAAGAAAAATTAAATGGTGTAAAATGAAAAAGAATGTAATTTTAATTGGATGCGGAGAAGTTGGTTCCGCCATTGAGAAAATTGAGAAAGATGCTGAAAACAATGTTTATATAATCACACAATCTACTCCAGAGCCATTTAAATGCTTTCTGGGAAGAGATTATGATGTTATGCATATCAACATAGGGTTTTCAGATGAATTCAACGTAGAAGTGATTAAATACATTTCTGCATATAAACCAATGTTAGTAATTGTAAACTCAACAGTTATTCCAGGAACCATTACTAAAATTAAAAATATGACAAATGTGCCAATTGTACATAGTCCGATTAGAGGAATACATCCAAACTTATATGAGGGTGTTAAAACCTTTACAAAATATATTGGAGGAACAGAACGGGATACAGGTTTAGCAGAAGTACATTTAAAAGAATTGGGGTTAACAACTCATAGATGTAAAAATGCTGAAACAACTGAAATTGGAAAAATCTTAAGTACAACTGCTTATGGTTGTAGTATTTTGTTTGCAAAACATGCAAAGAAAATCTGTGATGAAGTGGGCGCGGACTTTGAGGATTCTTATACAGATTTTACAGAAACTTATAACGAAGGTTATTTTAATTTAGATAAAACAAATGTAATAAGACCAGTACTTTATCCGCCAGAAGGGAAATGTGGCGGACATTGTGTAAGTCAGAATTTTGAACTATTACCAGAATCAAAATTAAAAAAACATTGTAAAGATTTAAACGAGGATTAAAATGGTACACAAAGGATGGATGGGATTAATTGAGAGATACACTTTTGTAGATAAGGCTGAAATAATTGGGGCTAATGTTTATATTAGGTATAAGAAAGGCGATAAAGAGAAATTTAAAAAAGTACCAATACGAGCAACAGGAGACCAAATACAGACTGCTTTAGAACGTATCAAAAAAGATATTGGAGCAAGACCAGTTGAACTTAGTATGGGTAAATATTATATAATATAAGGTGGGAAAAAATGACAGATAAAAAAATTGAAGATTGCAAAGTAATTCCTCACTCTACAAAATGGAATAGAGAAAATCCAGAAAAAACTAAATTACAAAAAGCAAAATACTATAAAAAAAATAAAGTTAAAATTAAAGTATCAAATCACGAACACTATTTAAAATATAAAAAATCTATACGTAAAATTAATAAAAAATATTATGAAGAAAATAAAGATAGATTGAATAAAATTACACAACTTAAAAGAATAAACCGTAGAAAAGAAATAATAAATTATAAAGGTAATAAATGTTCAAAATGTGGATATAACAAATGTATACAGGCATTAGAATTACATCATAAAAATCCAGAAGAAAAAGAATTTACAATTAATAATGCTATTATGGTAAAAAATTATAAATTTAAAAATATTAAAAAAGAGGTGGATAAATGCATATTAGTATGTGCAAATTGTCACCGGGAAATACATTATACATGGAGGATAAAAAATGACAAGTAAAGAAAAGGAAAAATGCCATATATTACATTGCCAGGTAATTGGTGGTACACAAGCAGATATTTATGAAATTGGAAAAGCATTACAAGAGTTTAAAAAGAAATTACCATTTAGATTAGAAGCATTAGTAACAAATGATTCAATTAAACTTCAAGATGTAGATTCAATTATCAGAGAATTAGTAAAACTTAGAAAACAACTAGCAGTGGATGGTAGTTTCAAATGATTTGTCCAATTTGTGAGAAAGACCGTACTATTCCTTTAATAGTGGATTTATTGGTATGTAATAATTGTAATCACATATTTAAAAACGAAGAAGTAGATAAAAAAGCTTATGAACTTTATCGTAGTAGTGCTCACATGGAAAGAACCCCACAACACATTAAAGATGCTAACCTTGCGGCAAATATTAGAATGAATAATATTCTTATGTTTAAAAAGGGTGGGAAACTTTTAGAACTAGGAAGTGGACATAAGTTTTTCTTAGATTTAGCTAAGAAAAATGGGTTTGATGTAGAAGGTACAGAATTAAGTAAACCAATGATTGATGAGATAGCTCATACAATACATTATGGTAATCCTAGTGAAATTGAAGCTCTGGGAAAATATGATGTAATTTGCGGATTTCACGTATTAGAACATATTAATAAACCAATTGAAGAAGTTAGAATACTAGCAGACTGTTTAAATGAGGGCGGAATAATTGCTTTTGAATTACCAACAATGATTTTTTATGGAATGGAATTAAATGCAAACGATTTTTATGAAGGAGTTCATACTCAATACTTTAATCAAATGAGTTTGAATATTTTTTTAAAACGATGTAGACTTAAACCAGTTTATATGACAAATTATTGGGAAGGAACAAAAACAAATACATATATTGTAGCAATTAAAGAATCAGAAGATATAAAACCTTTTGAACAATCAATATTTAAAAGACTAGCAGGTGAGAAAAATGAGTAAAATTGGATTTGTAGGAAACTTCTATGGTACCCCTAAGGGACATAGTTATGTAATAAGAGATTTAATCAAGATATTAAGAGAAGAAAAACACGAAACGCATATGTTTAGAGCAAGAATGAATGAATTATTACCAGAATTTATAGAACCTGATACTATGAAATCATATCAAGGGTCAATTATTCCAAAAGAAGACTTTGAAAAATGGTTAGATGAAGTAAAACCAGAATATTGTGTTTTTATGGAATACTGTCAATGGTGGGAAGAAGACCACGATAAATTACAAATCTGTAAAGATAGAGGAATTAAAACATATGGATTCTTAGTTTGGGAAAAACTTAATTGGGATAAGTTAGAACATTATAAACTCTATACAAAAATCTTATCTCCAACAGGATTTCAAACTAAATTGATGAGACAAAAAGGTCTTTATAATTCAGTACATACTCCATGGGGAGTTTTTATGGATGAAATTGATAAAATAAAAGAGCCTCCAAGAAAAGATAAGGTTGTATTCTATCATTGTGCTGGAAGTGGCGGAGTAGGCGATAGAAAGAATACGCTTAAAGTTATTGAAGCCTATGATATGATAAAAGATGATACAACTGAACTCTTTATTACACATTTAGGGAAAAACGTTTTTACAAAAGACCAAATCATAGGGTTTACAAAATACGCAGACGTATTACTTAACCCAAGCAAATGGGACACTATTGGATTAAATAACATTGAAGCAAATGCTTGTGGAAGACCTGTTATTACAACAGATGCTCCCCCAATGAATGAATTAATTCAAGACAACGTTAATGGGCTTTTAGTTAAAGCAATAGAAGGGAAATGTGAACATGTTACATGTCCTTCCATGGATTTAGATGTAGATGACTTAGCTAAAAAAATGGAACTCTGTAAAAATAAAGAAATACTTAAAGTATTACAAGGAAACTCAAGAGTATTTGCAGAAACTAACTTTGATTGGAAAAATAACAAAGGAAAAATAATAAAATTATTTGAGGGAGAAAAATGAGTAAATTATGCGAATGTGGTTGTAAAAGAGAAGTTAAAAATAGATTTATTAGCGGCCATAATAATAATAGATTAGGAATACATCTCTCTACGAAACATAAAGAAAAGATTAGTAATGCCAATAAAGGTAAACATAATTCAATTAGCACCGAATTTAAAAAAAATAGTGGGGGATTTAAAGGAAAACATACTTTAAAAACAAAACTAATATTAAAAGAAAAAGCACTTAGTCAATTTAAAAACGGTATGATAAAAGAAACAAAGCAAAAAATAAGAATGTCGCACATTGGGAAAAACCATTCTATTGAAACAAAATTAAAAATAGGAAAAACAAAAATCGGGAATAAATATAATTTAGGTAAAATACATACTGAAAAAACTAAACAAAAACAACGCGTAAGCGCAATAAAAAGAATTCAAGGTCAATTTAATAAAGGGTTATCATCTATGCCTTGTATTGGTAAATATGAACCAGGAATTTTAGATAATTTAGAAAACTCTTTAGGTCTTAAAATAAAAAGACAACATAAAGTATGTGGTTATTTTTTGGACGGGTATATACCTAGTTTAAATTTGGCAATTGAAATAGATGAAAAGTATCATAAGAGTATAAAACAATTAAACAAAGACGAAATTAGAGAAAATAATATAAAAGCTGAGCTAAATTGCCAGTTTTTAAGAATGGAGGTATAATAATGCGTATATTATTAATTGGATTAGGAAATATGGGAAAGAATCATTTGAGAGTTGCCAAAAAAGTATTAAAAACAGTAGAACATGAATTGAAATTATGTGATTCAAATAAGAACTTAGATGCAGATTATTTGGACTATAGAAAAGCAATAAAAGAATTTAAACCAGATTTTGTAATTATTGCAACATCTACACCAACACATTCAGATATTTTAAATTTATGTGTAGCAAATAAAGTTCCAAATGTATTTGTTGAAAAACCTATCATAGATGGATTTGATGCATCAAGATATTTAGGATTGAAAGATACTAAGATTATGGTTGGTCATATTGAAAGATATAACCCTATTGTACCCAAAATAAAACAACTAATAGAAGAAAAAGAGATTGATACAATTATTTGTACACGTTCTGGATTAGTTAAAGAAGAAGAAGATTTTAACTTACATATTGATTTATGTATCCATGATAGTGATGTATGTCAAATACTTACTAGAGGTAAAGGAAATACTTTAAATCCAATGGCAAAATCTATTTCATCTAACTCTTGTAACTTATTTGTTGAATTAAATGGAACAGACTGCTTTTTCCACGCAGATAACAAAAGTCCATTTAAACGTAGAGAGATAAAAGTAATGGGGCCTAAATACTTCATTGAAGGAGACTATATTAATCAAACTGTTACAATGAATGGAGAAGTAATAGATGTTACAAAATCAGAACCTCTTGTAAACGAATTATCAGTATTTTTTGCTAGAGACTATAACGAAGATGATTTAAAAGAGGCTATACAGAATCTTAAAATAGTTAAGGGATAAAATGGATAAAATACGAATCGAAATACCTGAACGTAGAGGAATGAATTGGGAAAATTGTGAAATATCTATAAATGGAGACCCTCTCACATCTGTTTCCAGTTTTACCATTAACCAAGATGTTGGAAAACCAACAAAAGTTAAATTAGAATTTGAAGAACCTGATTTAGAATTGGATTTTGTTTCTTATGTAGAAAAAGAACAAATTAATTGGAGAGACCGATACAAATGAAATTAATAATTTGGGACCTTGACGAGACGATTTGGGAAGGAACAATCTTTTATAATGAAACCGTTAAACTTAAACCCGAAGCAAAAGAAGTTTTAAAACAAATTGATAAACTAGGAATAACTCAATATGTGTGTACTCACAACAAATTGCCTCCTGCTTTAGCAAAGATTAAAGAACTTGGATTGGGTAAGTATTTTAAAGGTGTGCGTGCTGAAATAAGGAGAGAAAAAGCGGATATAATTAAAGAAATTATAGAAGAAGAAGGCGTTAGCCCAGATGAAACTGTTTTCATTGATGATTCCCCTCTAAATAGAGGACATGTTAAAGAAGTTGTGGGTTGTCACGTTGATTATGAAATAGACCTTTATAAGGTTATGAAATACTTTGACACAGATAGGCTTAAATTAATGAATCAACAAAGAACTAGAACAGATGCTGAAGGTAATTGGGAAGGAGATTTTAAAACCTTTTTAAAAACAACTGAAATGGTTGTAGATATTAAAGAAGCAGTAGAAGGAGAAATACCTAGAATAACTGATTTAGCGAACAGAACTAATGAATTTAATGCTACAAGGAACAGATATTCTGAAGGAGAGATAGAAAGCTTTATAAAGGATAACACACATATACTATATGTAGTGTACTTAAGAGATAGATTTGGTGATTATGGATTGATTGCTGAAGCTGTTATAGAAAAACGAGAAACTGAATGGTTCATAAAGGATATATGTGTTTCTTGTAGAACAACAGGACGAGGATTGGGAACAAAACTTTTAGAACACATTATTGTTATGGCAAGTGTTGCAAATATATCTAAGTTAACTGGTTATGTAGCACTCAACGATGATAATGTTACAATGAGTAAGCTTTTTGAAAAACAGGGATTTAAATTAATAACAAAAGAAAAAAACATTAGTAACTACGAATTACAAATAAAATGAAAACATTATTATGTGGCAATGAAGCCATTGCACAAGGGGCGTACGAAGCTGGTATAAGATTAGCTACAAGTTATCCAGGAACACCTGCATCAGAAATTATGACTTACTTACTTAAAAAGAATTCTAAAGATTTTTATGCAGAGTGGAGTTCTAATGAAAAGGTTGCTTTAGAAATGTGTATAGGCGCTAGTATGTTAAATCAACGTTCTTTATGTTCTATGAAAGCAAACGGACTTAATTGGTGTATTGATACATTAATGAGTTTAACAAAGAAAGGAATTACAGGAGGACTTGTTATTGTTGTTGTGGATGACCCAGATACAAGATATTCTGATGTTATACAAGATTCCCGGGAATTTATGAACCCAACTGGTTTTCACATATTAGAACCAACTACAATAGAAGAATGTAAAGAATTTATTAAAATAGCATATATTGAATCAGAACAAAAAGGACAACCTATTTTTATAAGACTAACAAATAAATTAGGACACTTATATGCTCCTGTAGAATTAGAAGAAAGAATTCCGCCACGAAAATTAGAGTTTGATAAAACTAAGTATAAATTCAACCCATATTCAAAAGAAACTGAAGATACAATACCTTATTTTTGTAATGGTTGTCCTCACGAATCTTTTTATAAAAACCTAGAACTACCAAAAGATATTATAGTTAATGGAGATATTGGGTGTTATGAGATAGCAGGGTTTGGAAATAACGGAACAGATGATAAACCTCTAAGAGAGATTATTGATTCATTATTTGTTATGGGTTCAGGAGTTAGTGTCTCTCAAGGACAGTTAGCTTGTGGAGTAAAATCAATAGCACTAGTAGGAGATGGTACATTTTGGCATTGTGGAATAAACGGATTAATTAATGCAGTACAAAACAAACACAATATTGATTTAATAATTATGGATAACTCATGTATAGCAATGACAGGACAACAACCAGTTTTAAATATGAATATTGAGAATGTTTGCGCGTCAATGGGCGTTAGTGTAGAGATAGTAAATCCCTACAACCCTGATGAAGTTAAATATGCTGTTAAACATATGTTAGACAATCCAGATAAAATAAATGTTATTATCAGTAGAGCAGAGTGTATGCTTAAAAAACAAAGAAAATGAAATATATAATTATAGGTAAAGGCGGACAAGGAGTTTTGTTTATAGCTAAAACAATATCACAAGCTTTAATATTCTCCAATGTTAGTAACTTTACTTTTCTTAAAGAATTTGATGAAGGACAAAGAAATGGAGAAATTAAAATAACATTTACTATGATGGAAGATGGCGACAACATTACAACAGTAATAAAAGAAAACAATATTATAGAATTAAAAAAGATAGCAAAAGAATTTGCTTTACATGATGAAGTTATGAAAAAAACTTTACAAGTTATTAAACCAAAAGCATTTGAAAAGAATTGGGAGATATATAATGGAAAGAACTGATATGAGAATAGGAAATAATGTTAAAATTTATGACAACGTTGATATAGGAGAAAACACTATTATAGGAGACAACGTAATATTAGGACACCCAACAGGCGCCTTTTATAAAGATAAGAATTATAAAAACCCTAGAACAAGCATTGGTAAAAATTGTACTATAAGAGCTAACTCAATAATATATTGTGGAGTAATTATTGGAGATGGTTCTCAAACAGGAACAGGTACAGTTATAAGAGAAAGATGTACTTTTGGAATAAACAATGTTATTGGAACATTAACACAAGTAGAAAATGATACTATAGTAGGAGATAATACTTTTATCCAAACATGTGCTCATATTACAGCTAATATGAAAATTGGAAACGATGTATTCATTGGACCTCACGTAATATCTTGTAATGATAATAAGATTTTAAGAATAAAAGATGTTAAAGCAGGAGTTAAAACAGAATTAATTGGACCCACTATTAAAGATGGTGCTAGATTAGGAAGCGGAGCAATGTTACTTCCTGGTGTAGTTATAGGAGAAGATTGTATGATAGGAGTTGGCTCTGTTGTTACTAAAAATGTTCCCAGTGGAGAAACATGGGTGGGAAACCCAGCAAAGTTAAAAAAAAAGGTGAAAGAAAATGAATAAGATACATATAGCTGGTCCTAAAATAGGAATGGAAGAAGCACAAGACGTACTTAGCGTACTAAAATCAGGTATGTTAGCTCAAGGTGATAAGGTTGAAGAATTTGAAATTAAATTTGCTGAATATATTGGAACGAAATACGCAGTTGCTTGTAGTAGTGGTACTTCTGCCCTGCATATGGCACTTCTTGCCATGGATGTGGGACGCGATGAAGAGTGTATTACAACACCCTTTACCTTCATTTCAACTATTAATATGGTTAAGGCTGTTGGGGCTAATCCTATTTATGTTGATGTTTCATCCGATTTTAACATTGATGAATCACTTATTGAAGAAAAAATAACACCACAAACTAAAGCAATTATTCCGGTACACCTTTTTGGTAAACCGTGTAATATGACAGCAATTATGAAGATAGCAAAAAAACATAAACTAAAAGTTATTGAAGATGCGGCACAAGCTTGTGGAGCTATACATGCAGAAAAGAAAGTTGGTTCCTTTGGTGATGTTGGATGTTTTAGTTTTTATCCAACAAAGATAATTACTACAGGCGAAGGCGGAATGTGTACAACAAATAATAAAAAAACATATGAGAAATTAAAACTAATAAGAAATCACGGTATGACTGGAAGCGACTATGACTATAAAACAGTTGGATTTAATTATAGAATGTCAAACATAGAAGGCGCTATTGGTTGTGTACAATTAGGTAAGATAGAAAACTTTATTAATACAAGAAGGTCTATTGCTATGGATTATGGGTATTATTTAGAAAAAGAAATTAAATATCCTTGTGATAGAATAGGAGATAGACACGTATTTAATAATTATTCATTTTTAGTTAAAGATAGGGCAAGATTTATGGAAAACATGGAAGCAAATGGAGTAGCTTGTAGAATATATTATCCAACAGCATTTGCAGACTTACCAAACGTTTCAAAAATATGTAAAGAAATAGTAAGTATTCCTATAAGACCAGATATGACATCTGAAGAAGTTCAACACATTATTTATAATGTGGGAGAAACAATAAAATGGATGAATCAATCAAGAAAAACATAATTTACATAATGATATATGCTTGTGGAGTATTAACAGGATTATCATTTGTATGGAGATACCCAAAAGCTTACAGTTTGTTATTATTTATTTTAGGTATAGGTTTTATATTAAATTTAAACAATATGATATTAAATAAGAAAGATGAAAACAGATTAATAATAAAAATAAAATAGAGGCATTTTAAATGAAAATACTTTGTATTACACCAGGAAATGAACAAATGAAAACCCCAGAAACAGGGTTTGCTGAACTATTAAGAAAAAGAGGACACCAAGTATATCTACAATATACTGGATATAGTACAAGATATGCTGTTATAGATAGAGGAGCATTAATGTTTAACCCGGATGTAATTTGGGGAATGATGGAATATTCTATTCCAACAGCAGTTATTTATAAACACTTATTAAATAAACCTGTATATGCTCATATTGAATGTATTCCTCCATGGAGAACAGGAATAGAAACTCCAGAAGAATATGGTTTTGATTATGAGATGTCTAAACCGACAATGGACCGTACTGGCGAATATAGACAAAGTTATAAAGATATGATAGATAATTTTAACGCATGCGATGCTAAAACAATTTCCGGAGAATCTTGGAGATATACGTTTGAAAAACTAACAAGAGAACCATTGGTTGCTGATGTTAGATATTATACTTACGACAATGCACCTCTAAAGCAATATGAGAAACCCTCAGAAGAGAAAAATCAAATCTGTACTATATCAAGACTAACTCCAACAAAACGTATACATCACACTATACAAGCGTTAGCATTGATACCAAAAGAAGATAGACCTGCTTTTAAGATAATCGGATACGGAGACCAACAAGACTATCTTTATAAGTTAGCAGATGAATTAGAAGTAGATATGTCAATATTAGGTTCCGGTAAAGATGGTTTAAAAGAAAAGACAATACAAGAGAGTATGTTTATGGTACAGAACTTTAGTGCTATACCTGTACTTGAATCAGCTTATTATAAAAAACCTTGTATAAGTTATGGAACTCCTCACATGAAAGAAGTATTTGGAGATATGTGTACATGGGTAGAACCAAACAACATTGAGAAACTTAGAGATAGAATAATTGAGTTTTCAAAAAATGCTAACTTACGAAGAGACTGTGGAAAAAATGCACACGATATTATGGTAAACAATAAGTCAAATGTTTATAACAACGA
>Ga0307928_10001266_pt1 | contig 19118 bp, 33 predicted proteins | sample AceLakmetagen232_FD_201815 | JGI IMG/M metagenome (GOLD analysis project Ga0307928, IMG submission 201815) | Saline water microbial communities from Ace Lake, Antarctica - #232 | ecosystem: Environmental > Aquatic > Non-marine Saline and Alkaline > Saline | place: Antarctica: Ace Lake... | reverse complement strand
TTGGCTCAGATTTCCAAATGCATGTATTTGCTGGGAATATGACACAAGAATATATCGTAGCAAAATACAATTATATCAACGCATCATCTGGAGAAATGGTATACGGAGAAGTCCTACTTGGGTGAAAACATGACTGAACTAATCTATGAAAAGAAACTAAGCGACTGTGTGAAAACTCTGATGTTGCAAGTAATGAAGCAGAGCACACATGTTGTTCAGGGCTTTATCTTTTTTCGTAATAGGAGTATTATCAAAGCGCATTACGATGAGGAAGGCTGTGATGCACTATTGAAGAGTATGGTCATCAACAAAGACAATGTCCTTGCATACCTTAACCGTAAATATATCCCTACGAAAGTAGAGAACGGCTGTATGTTCAAAGACCAGAGCTGTATCCAGAAGGCTATCATCAAAGAAGATGGGACTCTATACTTACACATAAAGAATAGCGAGCCTCATAAGATTATTACGGATACGGTCCACGTCATGAAGTTGCTTAAGCAAGAAGGCTTCGAATTCAGACCTGAAATCAAGTACTATATCGAGCAGCTTAAGATAGCCTTCCAAGATACGCAACTCTACAACCTATGTCTGACTGAATGGGGTTTCAAAGTGCCTGCGCCAGCAAAGATTTATCAGCGTCAGTTAGAGGTCAAGTATAAGAAGTTAGATACAGTCGCTGCAATCAAGAAACGGTCTGTGAAGAGAAAGTTCTTACGATATCACGTTAGGCGTGGCATGATGACGTGGAAGCAACTCAGAAGACTAATCAACATGGAAGCTCCTGATTATAATCCACACACAATCAAAAAACTGTGTGATGAAATAAGGGCTGAGAATGCTGCGGAAGACATAATCGTAGATTATTAAGGTCATTCGTAGAAAAATATATAAATATCAATATATTTATATATACTATAGATAAAATAATATTGAGGTCAACCTATGAATTTTTACGATATGTTAAACCACTTAGAGAGTCTTAACGGTAGTCTTGATAAGGAATACTACCTTATCAAGATACTCAAGACTGTGAGGAATGCAGAGTCTTTCTTTAGATTTGCATTTAATGACCAAGTGTTCGGTGTAAAAGAGAAGACATTCATAAATGCTTTTAATATCTTTGAACATGAATATGACCATATCTCAGATTGGTTTGCAACAGCTGAATTCATATACACTCCTGGTAAACAGTCACATAAAGTTCAGGATTTAATACGCTTCGGTAATCATTTATTGACAGTTTCTGGTGCTAAACAAGAAATAGAAATAGCTACATTCTTTTATCAACTTGAGCCACAAAAGAAGAAATGGTTCTGCAGAGCAATACTCAAAGACTTAAGGTGTGGGGTACAAGTCAAGACTATCAATAAAGCCTTTAGAACACTAAAGCTACCTATCATCAAGAAGTTCTCAATGCAGCTATGTGACAAGCTGGACCTATACGACGAAGAAATGGTCAAGAAGAAGATTACCTTTCCTTGCTCTATGGAATGCAAGTATGATGGTATTCGTATCCAAGCTGAAGTCTGGGTTGATAGAACTATACCACCAGCAGATGATGCTGTCGTTGTAGAAAGCTCATATATGATGGGCGTGTCTCTAACCTCTAGAAGAGGGAAAGACCGGACCGACTTATATCCAGAAATAGTCGAGGAGCTAAAGCAAAGGTTTGCTGGCAATCATGTCATCCTTGACTGTGAAGTAATATCACGTTCTTTCCAGAGTCTAATGAATAAATCCGATACATCACCTAAGAAACTCATTATCTGGGACTTATTAATGGACGAAGGACTACAATATAAGGATAGATGGGCAAATCTATATAGTTTATGCCAAGGATTAGGTATCACGGAACTAAAGGATAATCAAATAAATAATAATAATAGCCAATCCTTATTTACCGCCGAACACTATAATGCCAATAGTCTTAAGGAGGCTCAGGATTATTATTCCTATCTCAACGAAAGAGGTGAAGAAGGGATAATCATCAAATTAGACTCACGTCCATATGAAAGAAACTCACGCAAGCACATGTTTAAGTGCAAGAAAGTACTAACTGCAGACCTTAAATGCATTGGCTACAAGCTGGGCGAGGGAAAAAGGAGTGGGAAAGTAGCAACACTAGAGCTCATAGATGCCTCGGGTAAAATCAGAGTAGATGTGGGCTCTGGTCTTACTGATGATATGTGTGAATATCTCACCTCAGAAACAGATTTTGAAGGTGACAATACTGACTACATAGGAGATATCGTTGAAATCAAATATAACGAAATCACTGAGACTAATTCGATACGCAATCCAAGGTTTGTCTGCTTCAGAGACGACAAAGATGAACCTGACGACTTATCACAAGCAGAGGTGCGTCAAGCATGAAATACACAACTCAACAAAGCGATGGCACATTTAGAACTGTAGACACAGACAATGATAGTCTGTTCTCTCTATTGACTGAGCTAGTTCTAGACCCACCATTTAAACGAATCAAGAGGGTGAAAAAACGTGGTAAAAAATAAGCTCGAGAAGATGTTCAGTAAGACAATCAAAGCGCACACTGAGTTCTGGGGAATGAAGCTACACAACAATCCTTTATCCCATCAGAACACGCCTGGTGACTACATCATGACTTACGAAGAGTCCAATCATTCAATATTCAATCTTCATTTATACCTCGTAGAATGCAAGCAAGTAACATGCAAAGAGGGTAAGGGTAGGCTGGCACACAAGAGACTTAAACAGATGCACGATATGTTATCATTCGAGAATAAGTTCTTCATGCACAAAGCATACTTCTGTGTCACCTTCTATGATGAAGGCTGGAGGAACAGTGATACTTATCTCATACCAGTGAGAGTCATGTATGGTGCAATAACAAGCGAAAGCAAAGTCTCATTCAATAGACAAGACATGAAGAGTCTATTTTCTGAATACGAGATACAGATGAAAAACGGGGTGCTTGACTTATGGAAAATGACAGTCCTAAAATAGATATAAAAGCGCTAGCGAAAGAATTAGCTGACAGTTATTCTTTCTATATCACAGACAAGTTAGATTTCAGCAAGACTGACGAAATGGACATCATAGATGATATCGAGTGTCATGCAGCTAAAGTAACACCGACTGGTATGATAATCTCTGAGGGCTCATTCAAAGACGTCTTTGATACTCTACGGAAACATGTCATCATAGAATTACATAGCAGACTAACAACAATCATTGAGCAGATGGAAGAAAAAGACGAACTAAAGATACAACAGTTCGGCATACAGGTGGAAGAAGATGGCTATTAAAACAACAACGAAGATATACAACACAATCAGACAAATACAGAAATCCCAAATTTTCGCGATGAACGAAATGCGTAATCATGCTACAGTGGTATCATACCTACGTACTATCAAAGAAGATGAAGTCGCTGACTGGATTGACAAGAACCACATCCTATATTTACGTGGATTACTTGAAGGATTCGAACCAGATAACAGTCAAGCAGCACAACTCAAAGAGATTCACACTAAAGAAGCAAGCGAAATAGACAAGCTGAAAATCGCTTATTCAGAGAAAAGTTTATAAGTAAGTATATATTAAATATATTAAGGATATTAATCCTAAGATATTAGGCTTTTATCCTAATGGACTTTGTGCTTTCCTATATAGTATATCAGGGGTAATCACTTAGTATCTTAGGATTAAATCCTATACACCGGAGGATAAAAACATGCCAAATATACCTAAAGACGTAACGACAGAAACAGAGATAAAAATAAAGGTCAAGACGACAGACATGAACTTGGTCAATGAAATGGTCAAGAACATAATCAAGAAATTGTCGTTGGCTGAGCTAGACCTTATCTCTGAATGCAAAGTAACACAAGTATTAATGGACGTGGAGGTAAACTACGATGAGTTCGAAAAGACTAGACAGGAATGAATACTTTATGCAACTGGCTGAATTGACAGCTAAGCGTGGAACATGTAATCGTGCACAAGTGGGTGCGGTTGCAGTGAAAGACAAACGCATTATCATGAGTGGTTATAATGGTAGTCCACCTGGCATGACGCATTGCGATGATGCTGGCCATCAGATGGTTAACGACCACTGTGTCAGAACTATCCACGCAGAACAGAACATTATCACTCAATGTGCCAAGAATGGTATAGCACTGGATGAATGCACAGTCTATGTTACACATGAGCCATGCTTCGAGTGTCTTAAGCTGATGATTAGTGCGGGCGTTGACCTTGTAATCTTCAAGAAAGCAAGACATGATAAGCGAACACCCGTTACTTACTACAAAGAAATAGATACGCTACAGTTGAAAGCGGGCAAGTTAGTAGACCCACACGATAACATAGCTACTCTTGGTAGCTTCGGAGTTGATTAACATGCCAGACCCACAACACGAACTCTGGTCAATGAAAGAACAGAGAGCCTATACAGCAGAGAATGCCAGACTTATACGCGTTAAGAACGTATATGTATTGGCTACACCGTCAGGAGAACTATTAGTAACGAAGGTGCGATAATGACAGAACCAACCATAGCCCAAAAGATAATCAAAGACGAAGAAGCAAACATACAGAAGGACAAAGAAAAGATGTCTAAAGCTAAGAAACCAGAGCCACAGAGGGTCGAAGTCAAGACAGACATGACTATGGAAGGCTTCTATAACGAAATGATACGTTTAAATAGCTTAGGGCAAAAAGGTGTTCAGCATCACAAAGAGAAGATACCACCTCCTAAGACTACTGATGGGGCTACTAAAGCTAAAGGCGGACATAGATATCACGAACCTGGAAGTCAATACGACTGTCCTTGGTGTAAGCCAATCATTAAATCCTTTGAGGATATGCAAATGCTACAAGCGAAGCAGATTGGCATGACCGGTATCCCTTTAGATGGCCTGTTTAGTGCTATCAAGATAACGCGTGCAACAGTTCTAATGATGAAAAATGGCGGTGAATTGTAATGGACGAATTAAGTAAAGCGATGAAGACATACATCGATATACTGGCGAAGATCAAAGCACTGAAAGAGGAGAAGGACGAGCTTCGTACAGAGATGCTCTTGATACTCAAGACTAATGACCTTGACGCATTCGAAGATGAAGACAACATGCTACTCTATACAATGAACAAGAGACGCAGCTTTGACAAAGAGAATGCCATCGAGTTCATTACTGAAAAGGGTGGAGACGCAAACGCATTCTTCACAGAGTCAGATTATGAGACTCTCAAAGTAAAAGCTAAGGGAGGTAAAACAGAATGAAACACTTCCATCTCGTAACCTGGAAAGAGTTCTCCGGACGAAGTCTAGTGGATAAGCAAGAGTTATTGAACGTTGACGATATTGAAGTCGGTCTTAAAAAAATCAAAGACATGAACGCACAAAAGCGTTTAACGACAACTGACTATCGTACGGTCAACTTAAGCTTACTTCTAAAAGACAACGGCTTAAAAATCTCAGAACTAATCAGTGCATAAGCTGGTTAGTTCGACTTTTTCTTCGTAGGAATATTTATATATAACATAGTATTAAATATACTATAGATATATAATAAATGAGGTATCAAACATGGGTGAATACAAAGTAATCTACGAAATAGTAGCAACCACTATGCAACAGCTGCAAGGGATAGCTGACGAGCATGGTTTGGACAAGCAAGAGCAGATAGAGTTCTTCCAAGATATGAAGCACAGTATCAGTGATGATATAGACTGCAAGATTCTCAAGCTTGAGACTAAGCCAACAATTAAGACAAAGCTTCAACTTCTAGAAGACGATTTGGATAAGTTCGATTATCACTTCGAATACTCAGACGACCACAGATGTTGGAGAAATGGCAAAATAGAGGCCGAACGCATTCAAAGTTTCATCAATGAAATGAATTATGCTGACATGGCTCAAGCACAGGAGCTAATAGATGAATACTCCAGACAATACGGACAAGTATTCACAGTACCCACTCCAGAAATGGTTGAAAACGAATAGGTGAAATGAAATGGACTGCATCGGTTGTAATATACCTATGGAGAAAGCGAATACTGATAGGGATAAATTCTATCAGTGTTCTAAATGCAAGCGACGTTTTGTCAAAAAGAGCGGCCACTTGTATGAACTCAACGACAGAGATAAACTACGCGAGGTAAGCAAAAATGAATACACCGACGAAGACCAAAGTACCCAAATGCCCAAGATGCGGCATACGTAAAGCTTTTCTACCAGCAATGAGTAGACGAGACCCAGCAAAGAAAGTATGCGATGAGTGCGGAACTATGGAAGCTCTGTTCGACCTTAACATAACACAGCTAAGGAGTAAAGGACGTTCTACTGAAGAAGAACTACAGAGACTCATTGACGCAGAAAGAGGCTGGGCAAATCACAATTAAGTGCCTACCTACATCATGCGCTACGATTATAATCATGAACAATCACAAGAAGATACGTAAGCGTAAGCTATACTCATCTATTGCCGAGATAGCAAAAGACTACGATACTTGGGAAGACGCTATCGCTGACGTCAGAAAGTACGAGAAGCGTAAAAAGCGTAAGTTCGTAGATAGATTCAGTCGCTTTTAGGCGACAACTCTTTAAGCTTACTTTGTAAGCGTAGAAGAGTTTATATAGTAGTTGCCTTTAATACCAGTATGAGTATATTATTAAATAGGGAGGAAAACAACTATGACACACGACACGACGTTATTAATGGTCATTGAGCATTTCGAAGATTGCAAGATACCATTGTTTAACTACACAGGAAAGACAGACTTCGAAGACATCGGACTTCTAAAGCATTACCTTCGAAGAATGGCACACGAGTGCGACTGGATGCAAAAGGTTATTATCAATGCCTTGAGTAGACTGGACGTACCAGAGTTACAAGACGAGTTCAAAGCTCTCTTGGATAAAGTCAACAAAGCTAAGTTAGTCGCAGATGTGCTGGAGGGCCAAAATGAATGACTTCGAAGAATTCAAAGAGAAGAAGATAAAAGACATCAAGCACGATATTGAGTATCATGCTAGGAAGTTAGAGCAAGCACAACGAGAGTTAATGGTATACACGGAGGGACTATAATGTCACGAATCAAAGAGCTAACATACGAAGTGAAGAAATCGCGTAACTTCCAGACATTCACTGCTGGAGAAGTCCTACATTTAGATGAGGGCGACGACGTAGACTTTGAGCGTAAAGCTGGTCTAGCTAGATGTCGTAAAGCAGTACTAGACCAGATGCGATTAGACCAGCCGGGGCTACAGAAATGATTGACGCACTCAAGAAACAAATGTGCGAAGTATTATATTCTGACTATGGAGCAGATATGCTATCTGGCTGGGCTGAAGACAATGAAACTACCTACGAAGAGGTCGTTAAGCAAATAGAGGCTATCCTTAACTGAGGTGTTACTAATTCGCATTCGATACAGTATGAGGGAATTGTCAGTGCACGAATTAGCTGACATAATGCAAAAGCGATGGATACAGAAGAAACTAGTCAAAGAATTCCTGACTAACTTAACACGCTTTGAACACGACTTTGAGGCTAAGATGGAACTCAAATCACAATCACAGAATAACAAATGGACAAGTGAAACGGTCCGAGCTATACAAGCCGGACTAAAAGTCGCAGTAATGCTAGACGAAAGAACATCAGAAGCTTATAAGTCGTTAAAATCGTAGCAACATTTATAAAGATGTAGTATTTACTACTATTATGATAAATAGATGGAGCAACGACACAAAATGAACATTATTAGATTCCTTTACACTGTCGACAATACCATCACATTTGTCAGCAACACTATGCATGGAGGTGCATCAACTATGGCGAAATATACGCAAGAAATTAAAGACCAAGCGGTCGAAGCAGCTAAGACAGGAATGTCATTAGCAGAGATTCAACGAAGCCTTGGGCCAAACCCAAAGGCTGTGGCACGTTACTTAGCTAAAGCTGGTATCGACTACACTGCTTTGAAAGCAGAGCTCAAAGAAGCTGGAAAGCTAAAGGAGCCATTCAACAAGCAGGGCAAAGCTAAGAAGCAAAAGCCAGCGAACTCTGGTTCTGTTGAGCCAGTCGAAGAAATTATCGAAGAGTAAACCAACTCTTCTTTTTTTTTGCACTTTTCAAAAATCGTTCCTTATTTTCGTAGAAAGATTCGCTTTCCAGCTAGCTGGACGCTAACTCTTAAAGCTTACAAAGTAAGCGTAGAAGAGTTTATATAGTAGTGAGTATTACTACTATTATTAAATGGAGAGTGATAAAATGAGACGAAGATATCAAATAAAGAAAGTCACACATTATAACGATGTATTGGCTAGTATCCCTCGTGGTAACTCGTGGGAGAAGAAACAGCGTGACAGAAATGCGTTCGGGAAGATTATTCCTGGCATCGATGTCAGAGACCTAAGCGAAGAAGAATATCTCGCAATGGTCAATGAAGAAAAGACAAGCCAAATCCTTGTCAAATCGGGCCATCCTGATTAGGACGGAGATTAACATTTATACTAACCACACATCCATCTCCTTCTGGGAGTTTGGGTCAGTCAGCAAGTTTCACTCTCCAAGTCTAATTCTGCTGGCTGGCCCTCATTTTCTTTTGTACTCACTTGGTAGCAGACAACAGCCCTTGTGGCTGTGACCCTGCTTTCTTTTGCAGGCAGACAACAGCCCTTGTGGCTGTGACCCTGCTTTCTTTTGCAGGGTATTGTACTCGGGAATCTATATACGCATTCTATACTGCGAGAGTCTAAACCCTGCAAAGTAGAGACAAAGTGAGAACAAACTATTCGTTGACTACTTATTTGTGAGTAGAGTACGAGAGTGCATACTACTTACCTCTGTATCTATATTAGTCGTTGCATTTACTTTGACATAAATATTGCAATCGATGCAAACTAGTAATAAGACGCATTTACTTGTCGCATTCTAGCCAAATACTTCACATTCTACGGGATAACTATTGGCTGTCCAGCTCGACAAGTGATTACTTTCGTCGTCTCCGTGCTTTCTTAAATATTATATTATTATTATAGTTATTCTAAAAAATTACAATATATACAAAGGATACAATATTGTATCGGTTGTACCAATTGTAACAAATAAATATACTTAAGTTAAACTTAAATTGTATTCACCTAACTTTACTTGAACCCTCAATGGCAAATCAATAGAGCGAGCGTGAGCGTGCGGGTTCGGGCCAGTACGTCCCTTCCTTAGATGTAGCTTGGAGGCGTGCGGGTTCGGTCGCTCGTAGATAGATTTATAAAGAGTAGATGATTAGTATTATTATGGAGAGTGATATAAAATGAAAGAAATGAATGAGAACGCACGTGAAGTATTCGAGAGCCTTCGAGTTGAGCTCGAGAATGAAGATATCGAAATGGTCGAAGCGTACCACTTAGCAGACGAAGCGACAGAAGAACTAGACGTAATCAATCAGTTAGTCTTTCGTAAGTTTAACGAAGTGATATCTAACGAGAAGATACTATCGATAGTAAAGAAGTACGAGAGCCCTTACGATTTCGCACGTATGAAAGTCGTATTTATCGAAGACGTTATCATAGTCTTCGCATTTATCTGAGCAGGTGACTAACGGGCTCGGACGTAGATAAGTTTATATAGTAGTAGTAATTAATAGTATTTATGGAGAGTGATAAAATGAAAGTAATAGTTAATAATCAAGCAGACATAGACCAAGCATTAGCAAACGATGATAGCCCAGACCCACGCATTCTATTTGAACTAGAGATAACAGAGAAGCATTCGTTAATAGAGAATCTGTCTATTGGCGAAGTGAACGGGTATTTCTTATCTAAAGCTATCGATTATATAGAGACGCTAGATATCTATGATGATTACGATAGCTTCACATCAGATAGCTATATCGCATTCGATAATGACGATGGCGAAGAGATAACTTACAAAGTCAGACTAACCCTCGAAGTAGAAAACTAGGTGACACACGATGAAAGACCAAATAAATCAACTACAACTCTGGCTTACAGACCAATGGTATGACGACGCAGATAGAGACGACTATTCTAAACAAGACTGGTTACGTGGACAGTTACAATGGTTAGTCGAATCAAAAGAGAACTTCGAACAAGTGATCGCATTCTAAATGCTAACGGGGTCGGTCGTAGAAAAGTATTTAAAGAGTAGATGATTAGTATTATTATGGAGAGTGATATATATGAATGAGATAAATATAAACGCATTAACACACGCAAAGAAAATCGTCGCATTAATTCGATTCATGCGAGAGAACGAACTCATCGAAGAGCTGGGCTGGTACGAACATACATCTGACTGGGACCCAAGCGTGCTAGTCACACTAAAGTCGGGAGTAACAATCGAGTCATCGATGGGATACAGCGAAGTATCAATCGTTGGATACAAGCGTGATAAGACTATCGAATCAGACGCCGAGAAGCTCGTATCAATCGAGATATATGTCGATAAAGCAGACGAAGAAGATTTCGAACCAGATGTCTATCGAATAGCGATAGAAGATATCGAGAGTTTACGCTGGATAGCGAATTAAATTCGTTATTTTTTTTCGAACACACGTCGGGCGGGATCGTTTGATATGGTGGTATTGTAATGACGATCGTTCGTAGATAGATTTATAAAGAGTAGAGTATTGAGTATTATTATGGAGAGTGATAAAATGAGAGATAGAGATAGATTATGTATGTTGAGAGATGAAGTAGATTTTTGGGTTAGTGAGATAGTAATGGTGAAAGATATAGAATAAGTAGTTTTTTTTTTTAGTGAGTAATCAAATGAGATATCGCATTCAAAAACAAAACCAATGGAGAGTGAAACTAAAATGATACAGAACGCATTCTATGATGACATACCAACGCATTCAATACCAGAAGACGAGATGGAGAGAGCCAGCGAGATGTATGCTGAGTACAGTCGTACAGAAGCTGATGAGATCTTGGAGTCTTTACCAGATGATGAGCATGAGCCATCCAGTCAGTATCCTATGATGTGAGTCGGAGATGGTCTGAGTCCTTTTCTTTTTCTTTATTACCAGGAGTCAGTCGAACGAGAGCGAGCGAACCAAAGTCGATATAGATAGTCGAATATAGAGATTGGAAAGTATAGTTTAGAGAAGTATAGTTTAGAATATAGATGTTTTAGTTTAGAATATATAGTTTAGAGAAGTATAGTTTAGAGAATATATTTTTAAAAGTTTTGAGTATTGATTAAAAGTTTTAGAATAAGTGAAAATAGAAAGATTTATATAGTAGTAGTGATTAGTGATAGTAAGAGTAATTAATTGGAGAGTGAAAAAAATGGATAAAAAAAATATGAGTATGAAAGAAGTTAAAAAAGTAAGTAAAGAAATAAGAATGAATGTTAATTTTTTAAATTTTATTGAGAAAGTAAAAGTAGAAAAATTAGAAAGTGTGAATAAAGAGAAATTAGAAAGTGTTTATGAGAGTGAGATGGGATTAGTATTTAATAATGTAAAAAGAGTATATAGTAGAGTAAAAAGAAGTTTATTAAATGAAGTATTAGTAAGTGAGTTAAAAAAAAGAAATATGAGTAAAGAAGAGTTTTTAAGAATTGGAGATAAATTAGTAAGTGGGAGTAAAGAAAGAAATAATAATTATGTGAGTGTGAAAGTATGAAAGATGAAGAATTAGTTTTTTTGATAGATGATTTATTTATTTTTAATTTATTTAAGAAATGATTATTTATTTTTTTTTATTTTTTAAATAAGTAGAAAGTATATGTTGGAGAAGTATAGTGTGTAGTATAGATGTTAGAAAGATGTTGTTTGAGTTATGATTGTATATATAGCCCTGCCCACTATATACATTTTGCTCAGCAAGCCTTTGTAAGGCACAATCGCAAAATTTACATTTTCGCATGCAAGCATCCGGTACGGTCCTTTCTAAAATAGAAAAATTCGCTAACTACCTTTTAAGGTAGACGCGAATTGAAGGCTGGCTTTGCCACCGATAAATATATAAATATCCATATATTTATAATAATATGGAACTTAATAAGAAGGAATCATCTAAGGAAGTTTCAACTGATTCTGAAGGTAAGATGCTTACGGACAAGTCCGACGCTAGTTCGTCTACGAACATGATTGCTTTGCATGAGAAGATTGACAAGGCTGTGCAAACTACTATAAAGAAATTCGAGTATGAAGTCATGCGTTGTGTCAACTGTCCTATAATGATGGAATGCAGGTATCCAAAGAAACGTCTTGAGAAACTCAAAGAAGAGGCCCTAAAGCAAGCCACCGCAGTCTATGACGAAGAAACAGAGCTTGACGATTCTGCCGCCAATGTCCTTCGAGCCCAGAATATTCGGGACCTCACATTTAAGCAATACATAGAAAACAATGCATACGAGGTGCTTAAAAATGACCGATGCATATTCGAAAAGCAGGAAATTCTCGGTACACTTCAGAAATTCGTTGACGCAGGATACGATATCACCGACCCACGAACAAACATCATCATCAATGAGCTGGTCGGAAACTTACTTAACTCTGGACGGAGTAATAAGGCGTTCACGTCGTTAGGAATCCTTCTCAAGAAAGAAACCCCAGCTGGCCCTATATATTATGAGAACCCGTTACTCAAGACTAAGATGGCATTCTCCAAACTAATAATTGAGGCTACTGAAGCATTAGACAGAATACTTAAGTCGGATACACAACAGAAAGCCGAGAAGAACTTCACTGCTCATCTTCTACAGGCTCTTTCTATTCGAGAGGCAGGTAAGACGATTGAAGTTAAATCGGAGGAGACCCAAAATGAAACGAATAAAATTGACACGTGAAGGAATAGAAGAACTAATACAGATAGAGCACCCACACAAGAAAATCAAGTGGGACGAACATGGTAATGCATACCTGGACACTGAATCAGCAGAGACTGGCGAAAATACGCATGGAGCGGATTTAGACCGTTCGAACGTTGAGTTCCAAGAAACCACAACAGACTACGTAATGCCTGAAATCAGTGAAACCAACACAGACGCCACTCCAGAGCCTATCGTCGTTAAAACCAAAACTAAATTCAAAAAATGACTGAAGCTGAATCAAAAGCCGAACCCGACGTCTTTCAAATAACTGACCCTGCAGAAGCAGAACGGTTGATTAAGAAGTTGGAGGAGGACCCGATTTATTTTATCGAAGTGTTCCTGGGCAGGCAACTTTCGCCTAAACAGCAACTCTTCATTAATTCTACTAAGAATCATAAGCACATTGTTTCAGTGTGGTCACGTCAGACTGGAAAGTCGACGGTTATTGCTTCGTACATCCTATGGCGTCTTTTGTATGGCAAGGGTATAGTTATCCATGGCGAATGGATGGCAGAGCACATTGCAATTGTAGCTCCTATTAAGGACCAGATTAAAAACCTATACGAGAAGATTAAAACCCTGGTCGACAAGTCTGAGTTCATAGCATCTTTCATAGTTAAGATGAACACTGAAGTCATCATTGCTAAAAATGGAAATGAGGCTAAATTTCTCTCAGCATCTCCTGGGTCACAGATAAGAGGATATACGGCGACATGCATCGTTATTGACGAAAGTCAGGATATCACAGACGCAAAGTATTCAGGGGACGTGTTGCCATTTGGCGCCACAACAAACGCTTTGGTCATTGAGGCAGGAACGCCGAAGACGAAGAATCACTTCTGGGCTGCCATATCGTCCAAGCAAATCATGACTATTAAGCAACCTTGGTTCGAATGTCCATTCTTGTCTGAGGAATACGTCATGGGTCAGAAGGCTATCTCACCAGACCCACTCTGGCGTCAAGAGTATTTATGTGAATTCGTTGAAGAAGGAGTCGTTGCATTTCCATCAAAGCTCTTTGAGCCTGAGATGTCTAAGGAATTAAAGCAATTAACTGGCAGATGGAACTTGGCAGACTACGATTATATCACACATATTCACCAATTTACCAAAGAAAAGGTCCAAGAAGTAGTTGAGGCTGTTAAAGAAGGAGCTACATACACCGCTGGCCTCGATTTAGGTAAGCAAAATGACAATACCGTCTATACTGTTATTCGTGATGATATCAGACCAATGAAGGTGGCAGTGCAAATTGAGTTCCCACTTGGGACAAATTACACACTAATCGCCAAACAACTGTCAATGTTTCACAGAGTATTCTCACCTTATGAGTTTAACTTCGATTATTCTAACGAAAAGATGTTCATTGAAGCCCTACAAGACAACGATATCGGTGTTTTGAATGATGGTAAGAACGTTCGAGGTGCTATTGCTTTCACCAATAAGAACAAAGCAGAGATGGTTTCTACTGCACGTATCTTACTTGAGAACTACCAGATACAACTTCCGAAGTCAGCGGAAAGATTAATCTCTCAATTCCTTAACCAACAGTACGAAATCAATGACCAACAGAACTACAAGTACTTCCATCCATCAAATGAACACGACGATTCACTGTGGAGCATCCTCCTCGCACTTAAAAACATGCATATCATGACTGGAGACGATGTAATGTCCTTCCAAAATCCGTGGGAAAAGTTCGATGAACAGACACACGGAGTATATTCTGGTGGCACCAAGGACGCTCTCAGCTCTGTCAAACAGATGCGACGACCCGGTGCAGACAGGTATATACCAGCTGATATGAGACGTCGAAATACAATCATTAGGTAAGCCTGGCGTAGTCATAGCCAAAACTATCAATGTTTTTGCTTTGTCCTTGTTCTAAAAAGACAACATTTATATATATCAGAAGTTCATATATATTATGGCAACCAATTCTACTTCCCAAAAACCACAGGAGGAGAAACTCATTCTAGCTGATAAAGACGGCAAGACAAATTTGTCTGAAGATTTTGTCCTTCAGAATTCAGTCACCAACAAGAAAATTGAACAAGAATTTGCGGACATGAAAAAAGAACTTTCGATGAATAAGCATTTCGAAAAGGATATGAAGAATGTCTTCGAAGCCTACCAAAAGAAAGGTATGTTCGATAAAGACGGGAACTTTAACGAAAGTCATGCCCTTGCAAAAGGAAACGTTCGTGACTTGAAAACTTGGTCAGTCAAAAATCCAAATCTTATTCTAGAAGCTGCCGATAGTGGTAAATTTCGATGTTTCGAAAGAAATGCTGAATATGGCGACGTAAGTGAATCATACGTTCAAAAACAAAAACTAGAAACTGCTGAAGATGATAGAGTTCTTGGTATCCCATATGCTCAGGCTATGGCTGGAGATAGGGTATATATCGTAAATGGTAAGATATTCACAGGTTGGGCTCTTTACTTCTCACTCTCATCTATTAAATCACCTGAAGATTACGCACGTAACGTCGACTTAGTCTGGAACGTTCCGTATTTATTTGCCTCTATTCTACTTAAAGCTCAATTAGGTCTTGGTTGTGGCTTCGATGTCAACTATGGCTCAGAGTCAAAGCAAGTACCAGAAGAAAAAATGATACGACGTTACCTCTTCAAGCGTCTTAAAATTAATACTCAGAAGCTTATCAAGACCGGCTTTCACCTTTACACGTACGGAAATGCCTATTGGGCATTGCGAAGAGACAAAGATCAACTAGTGGATAAAGTAACTATCCTCCAACCTGAACGACTTAAGATATTCCTCGACCCAATGACAACGAAGATTTTGTTTTATATCTATCTTCCTCCTATTATTGGCGGTACTACGATAGCTTCTTACCCATCAGATGGCCGAGTAAACCCAAACATTCTAACGGGTGTTACTCTTTCTTATCCGACCCCCATCGTAATGCACCCGGAAGATGTTTGTCACTTTAAAATCAACGATTTCACTGAGTACCCCTTCGGGTTTAGCGATGTAAAATCATGTATTGACCCAGCAACAGCTCGTTTGGATATCAATATTTTGAACCCTATATTATTTAAGAAATACACCAAGCCAATGATTCACTGGCAGCTAAACACAGAAGGTATCGGGCCCAAACAGGTCAAGTCCAAACAGGACGAGATGACTTCACTTCTTGAAGACATGGAGCCTGGCTCTGACCCCGTTACTACTGACCGATGGAGCTCAACTGTCATTGCAGTAAATCAATCAAAGGCAGCAATCAATGAATTGGCAGCTGACGTTGATACACAACTCTTTGCCGCAACTGGAGCGCCGGAATCTTACTTTAAATCTCGAGGGTCAACCGACAGAATGATAAGTGAGCAAGACAAAACTTTTATTGCAAGGATGCGTGTACCCCAATCATTAATAGGTGAACAAATTGAGGAGAAGCTAATCCAGCCTAAATTGTTCCACGCTATCCAAAAGAAGAAAGAAGTCAGAGACTACGTAAGTGGCGAAGACCCTGTTGAAGAAGCTTTAGTAACTTTCGATTCATGGCTTGCTTCAGAACCAAAATATCCAGATGTTGAATGGAAGAATATCTTTGCTGCAGATGATACACAATTAATCTCTAACGCAATTGCTTTACTTAATGCCGGCATCATTGATGTTGATAGAGCATCGGCAATGGTTGGAGAAATACCAGCTACACAACAGGAATCGGAAGATGCAAACAAGATTGGACTCGATGACACTCTGGAAGGAAAGCCAATGCCAGCTGACACTGACCTCCAAGCACAAGAGGGAGAACAATCAGCAGAAACACCTGGTGATTTTGACACTCAAGCTAACATGCAATTACTACGCGGTCAGATGGATGTAACAGGAAAAGAAAACACTAGCAATGGTGCAACTGATGCTGTTAAAGACCCATCTCAACTAGGCGGCTCAAGATATGCCCAACACTCTTTAAAAGGTGACAAGGGCGATGTAAGTCAAAAGCATGTCGGGCTTGAAGGTGCAGATGATAGTATTAAAACTGGCGACGCTGTTGAAATTCAAGATGGAGTAATCATCAAACAATGATACCGAACAACTACTATCCTGTTAAGTTTAGAGACTTTAAAAGGATTAAAGCAGTGGGAAACTACGTCATTCAATACGCAATATTAGACGACAGAGTCCATTTCGAAATGGCAGTTGAGAATGCTGTCTATGTTTCCCAACGTTTCATGCATGATATCAAAGAGGAAATCAAACAGAAAGCCGACAATTATGGTGGCGACTCAATTCTTATGTTTCTCAAGATGTCACTAGAAGGTGCAACATTTTATAGGTTCTATCCAACTAGCCAACAAAAGCTTGATATCAAGAAAATCAAACTATACGACAAGATAATTATAACACAATCAAAGAAAGGCATCTACAACAAAGATGATGTTAAAATCATAGAGGGTGATAACTTCATGCGAGCAGTAGATGGTGAAGAAGTCATACTCTTCGGAGAGAAAGAATGAGTGTTGAACCAAGATATAGGAGAATCTTCCTATTCGATGAAGAAGGCAATGCCTACACTTTAGCTAATCCCTTACCAGTAGAAGCAACTACTACAACAGGTGATTTTGTTTTCGACGTAGATGATGGTCTAATAGCTAAATCTCAAGTTCCTCAGACTACTAATGATTTAAATTATGGATTTGATACTCCTTCTGATGCCTGGACAAGATTTCTAACAGAAGTAGATGATGGAACTATAGCTGCTGGACAAAAACCTCAACTTATAAATGGACTAATGTATTACTATGATGATAAATTAGGTGCCTGGAAAAGATGGGAAGGCGAAGATGGTAGTATGTGGACTACAATCTATGGAATGTATACTCGTCTTGGAGATTCAGTTTTAGATGATACTCTTGATGCTATGAAAACAGTAAATGCCTCTGAATTTGTAGACGATGCCGCATTTACAGTTGCTACAGATAGAGGTCTTGTTATAGGAGGAGTTGCAACAAGTGATTCAGTAAACCCTAATGATTTCGGTGTATTGAAAATAACAACAGACAGAAGTCTTGTTGTCACAAATGATGATATTACTAACGGTAGTCAAAGGAGTGTTATTCAAAATTCTGGTTCAGATGTAAGCGATGCCAATCCACTTCCTACAACTTCACAGTTAAAAATTGAAACTGTCATTGAAGATACTGCCTTTGATTTGAATGCTGCAGCTTATTCTGAGACTGCTACACCAGCATACGATTATATTATCGATAACGTTGCTTTTGAATTCACTACAGCAGAAGCACGAGATATTACGATAACTTCAGATAACGGAACTAAAATTTACGAAAGTCTAGCCAACACCAATTTATCTGTTGCTGTAGCAAGTATCAATTTCGGTCAAACATCTGGACAAACATTCACTGTTGCAATCACTCAAACAGCTGGAGCTTGCTCTGTAGATGTAACTGCTAATATTAAGAACTCTCCTGTTGCTCTTACTGCTGACCCAGTGATTGCAGCGGGGATAAATCAGATAGGTAATGTTCAATTATCAGGTGTAGAATATGTTTCTGGTCAATCAGGTGTCGATGCCATGACCCACGCTCTAGAAGTAATAGACTATGCACACCACGAAATACACGCTGGTAGTCATTTTAAAGCAGGTTATCAAGATACTACTATGAACGATACTGATACAATTGCTTTAGTATTTACTACACCCAATACAACAAAATGGGCTCATTGGGTAATGACAGCTCGAACAACAGGGGCTGCAACAGTACAATTATTCAAATCACCAACACTTGCAGCTGAAGGAACTTCAATAACTCCATTAAACAGAAATCAGAATAGTCTTAATGTAGCAACTGTTGCAGTTAAACATACTCCAACAATAACCACTAACGGAACAAAAATAACTGAGAAATGGATTGGTGGAGAGGGTTTTAAATCCAATATAGGTGGAGAAAGTAGAGGAGATAGTGAACTGATACTTGAACAAAATCAACAATATATGATTTTATGCACAGCAGGAGCAAATGGAATTAAGTGTGCTATAGGTGGAGATTGGTACGAGCACACAAGTAAGAACTAAAATGGATATTATAATTGATGGAGTAAAGCAGGGAGGAACCCAAGGTCCAGCTGGAGCAACTGGTGCAGCAACTAATAATTACATGGTTCCTATATGGGCAGAAGAAAATAGTACACTAGGAAATACAACTTACGAATGGGCTTTTGGTAATGGAGCTAACACACCATCAAACGCAGGTATAGCTGTGTATATACCAGCTACACACACTGCAGCAATA
>Ga0307928_10001265_pt1 | contig 19122 bp, 28 predicted proteins | sample AceLakmetagen232_FD_201815 | JGI IMG/M metagenome (GOLD analysis project Ga0307928, IMG submission 201815) | Saline water microbial communities from Ace Lake, Antarctica - #232 | ecosystem: Environmental > Aquatic > Non-marine Saline and Alkaline > Saline | place: Antarctica: Ace Lake... | reverse complement strand
TAAAGAGCAGTTTTTAGAAGAGCATAATAAATTGTCTCCCGCAAACTTGAGAGCCACCATTTCTCTGCTTTCTCGTTTCAGAATAGAGAAAACAGCACTTTTCAAAAACGATGATTGGTCTATAGAAAAGCTGAGGCGACCATTTATTCTATGGCTTACTTCTGTGCCATGGACTAAAAAGTAAATACAAGATAGATTAGGAGTGTTTATAGTTTAAAATAATTTATAATAAATATATGGTAAAAAGAGGCAGAGGAATAGTGGATGATAGAGATACGCATTCTCGTAAAACTAAGAAGCGCTTGGAAATAAAACGGCTTATGCTTGAGGCCAAAGCAAAAAAGAGAAAGCATAAGTAATATTTATAACAAAATAGCGTTTTGGGTTGACTTATTGCTTTTATAATGTTAATCTTGTTTGTACAAGATAGTTGCTTAATAAAAAGTTAGTCGAGTTTATTTGGGGAGCTAAACTTTAGGGTAAAACCTTAAAACATTAATTAAATTAATCTATATCTAATCATGGAAGGAATAATCAAAACTCTTACAGAAAAAGGATTTGGATTTATTACTGTTGACGGAGAAGACAAGGATTTGTTTTTTCACAGTAATGAACTTAAAGACGTACAATATGAGGATTTAAAGGTAGGTGATAGGGTGTCTTTTGAAAAAGCTGATTCCGAAAAAGGACCTAACGCCATAGGAGTAGCTCGCGTTTAAGGGTACTTTAATAAATCATATCAATAAAAATCAAGCTCATCTCGAGCTTGATTTTTATTTGCCTAGAGTGTTTGGATGTTCAACCTCCAAACACTAGATCCGATTAAAAAGTCGTTTTTTGAGTGATTTTTTCTTTATTACATATTAGTTTTCTGGTAAAATAAGATATTAAGGTCGAATATAAGTAAATAATATAAAATTATGGATAGTAAAATTTTAACAAATTTAAGAGAGGACCTAGTAGGAGAATTAGAAGCCATCAATCAATACCAAAATCATATTGATGAAACTGATGACGAAGAGATCAGAAAGATCTTGGATCATATCAGAGACGATGAGAAAGAACATGTTGCTGAGTTGATAAAGATTATTAGAAAATTAGATAGCATTCAGGAAGAGAAATTTCAAAAAGAAGAACTTTAAACTAAACAAGTTTTGTGTGTTTAATGATGTGACTTTATAGTAAAATAAAAGTATATGAAAATTATTAAATTTTTTCCATTTTTTCTGATTTTTGTCGGAACATTCGGTCTTCTGATTACTGAATTGTTCGTTGTTGCCAATTCCAGATGTCTCACTATGACTTTTGCCATCTTAAATGCGATTGGGTTAGTTATTCTAATCCCGACACTCAAGAAGGCTAAATAAATTAACCTTAGTTAGCAAATTGCCAAAATATTTCATTGTTTAATCAGGTGTTTTTTGGCAGAACCATAGTATATGGAAGCAATAAAGCCAAATCCCAAACCAGTGCGCTTGTTTTTCTTTTGGGCAGGCATTCTCGCCACAATCGCTTATAGAATAATTATTGTATTAAATTTTTATAGTCCTTTATGGGTAAAAATTTCTTGGTATATTGGGACTATTGGTTTTATTTTGTATTTTGGCCATCGCCTTAATGTTGCCATGAAGAGGGCAAATTTAATAAGGGATTTTAAATTACTTGAGGCCGTAGATAATTCAGGGATTGAGAAACAGAAGAAATTAGCCCTGCATTATTTAATTCAGACCAGCTTAACTTCCAAATCAAGATGGAATTCAGGAATTATTTTTATTCTTTCCTTGGCAGCATTAATTGCGGGCATTATATTAGACATATTATGAGAAATAAATTAAAAATTACTTTTTGGGCACTAATGACAATGTTTTTGATTGTCTTAGCCGAGTTTTTTGTTCCAATAGTTAATAATTTATTTGCAGGTTCGATGCTTTTCCTCTTGCCCATAATTATTTTTTCTTTATTGGGTGGACTGTTATTGCTTTATAGTATCGGGCTGAAGGAAAAGGGAAGACGCCGAAAATTTCTTTTATTAATAGGAGCGTCTGCTCTTGGATTTTTCGTGTTTATTTTTTTGCACAATGCTTTTTACGCTTTAGCTGTGGTCAGCGAAAATATTATTGTTTTAAAATACTTTTTTGAATTCCTACACGCGACATTTTTTCTTGTAGCAATTCCTATCTGCCCATTAGGTTTTTTAGTTGGAGCTATTGGCAGTATAGTATTGTTTGCCAAGGAGAAAAAGCGACCTGAGCATTGACAAGGTCTACAAAGGCCTGTATATTGTAAGAGTATTTTTCTTTTCGCTAGGAAAGGGGAATGTCGTGTTCCTGTGACTCGCTATTTATTTGTTAATTTTAAACAATAGATCGCTGAGTGTATTCAGGGCAAGGTCGAAATATTAAATATAACATTTTTGAACAATGAGCAAGAAAATTTTTGTAGGAAATCTATCCTATGACACTAGTGAAGAATCTCTTAAAGAGATGTTTTCTGAGGCCGGTACAGTAGAGTCAGCTGTTGTAATCACTGACAAGATGTCAGGTAGATCCAAAGGATTTGGATTTATAGAGATGTCTTCTGATGAGGAAGCTGATAAGGCAATTGAAACTTTGAATGGCAAAGAACTTGATGCCAGAAGCTTGACTGTCAACGAAGCCAGACCAAAGAGAGAATCTTACTAAGAGATCTAACTTAACAGTTATTGAAAAGCCCCTTTCGGGGCTTTTTGATTGGCTAAAGCATTATTTTTTTGTTAAAATAGGAATATTGTGGAATGTGAAAATTAAAAGGAGAGTTTAGCGGAAAAAATTTATTAAAGACCAAAATAATAAATGATAAGTAATTGGCACAATTTATCCTGGCAAAAAACAATTGATTTTTTATGTACAGACAAGGATTTGGGTTTGAGCGATGGAGAGGTTCGCAGAAGACAATCAGAGAACGGAAGAAATATTTTGCCGGAAAAAAAGGCAAAATCTAAGTTAAGAATTCTATTAGGGCAAACACGAAGTCCTTTAGTTTATATTTTGATAATTGCCGGTATTGTTGTCATATTTTTTGGAGATTATGCAGACGGGGCAGTCATATTTGCAGCAGTCATCGTAAATACAACAATAGGATTTATTCAGGAAAATAAAGCGAGCGAGTCGTTGGCAGAGCTTAGAAAAATAGTAAAACACCAAGCAAAGGTTATAAGGAATGGCGGAATTAAAGTAATTGATTCTTCTGATATTGTTTCGGGAGACATTTTTATTTTAAGAGCGGGAGATATGGTCCCAGCTGATGGCAAAATAATAGAGTCAGAAGGATTAAGAACAAACGAAATGGCCCTAACCGGAGAATGGTTGTCTACTGAAAAACACATAGAGGAATTAGATCTAAGGACGCCAATGGCTGATAGAGACAATATGGTCTATATGGGAACAATTGTGGTGCAGGGTAGAGCCAAAGTAGCGGTGACTACTATTGGGGTTGAAACAGAGATTGGAAAAATTGCCTTAATAGTAGGTGAGTCAAAAGAAGGAAAAACACCTTATCAGAAAAAGCTGTCTAAGTTTTCAAAGATAATTGGAATATTTATAGCAATAGCCAGTATTTTTATTTTTATTGAAGGTATTTTAACAGGCGGAGAAGTTTTAGAAATGTTTATCACTTCTGTGGCAGTAGCAATCGCTGCTATTCCAGAGGGTTTGCCAGTGGCGATGACTGTTATTCTTGCTATCGGAATGAGGAAAATTTTAAAAAAGAAGGGCTTAGTTAGAAAATTGGTAGCAGCAGAAACCCTTGGAAGTACTTCAGTGATTTGCACAGACAAAACAGCCACTTTGACTCAAGGGAAGATTAAATTAACAAAAATAATATCTCATACAGAAGATGAGTCTTTCATATATAAGGGTATGGCTTTGTGTAATGAGGCCTTTATAGAAGACGAGGATAAGGCAAAGGATAAATGGATAGTTAGGGGTAGGCCTACTGATAAGGCTATTTTAACTGCTGCTGTTGAAAAAGGATTTTATCCATCAGAATTAAAAAAACAATTTGAAACTCTTGATGAACTGCCCTTTGATAATAAAGTGAAATTTTTAGCAGGGCTTTATAAGAATAAGGAAACCAAAGAAAAGCTATTATTTGTTTCCGGCGCTCCCGAAAAATTAATTGAAATGTCTGAATTGACGAAAGTTGAAAAAGAAAAATGGGAAAAAGATTTAGAAAAATTAGCCAGCCAGGGGTATAGGGCTATTGGCATTGCTTATAAAAAAACTTCAAGAAATAAGATTGATTCTAACAAACTGAATAAATTAAAATTCTTAGCTATTTTAGGTCTTTCTGATCCCATAAGAAAAGAAGTCAAACAAGCGCTGGATACTTGTCGCAAAGCAGGGATAAGAATAATTATTGTAACCGGAGATCATAAACTTACTGCTCGAGCTGTTGGACAAAAACTTGGTTTTAAAACCGATAAGGCAAATATTATGGAAGGCAGAGAACTAGACGAATTAAGCGATGAACAATTTAAAAAAGTATTAGATAAAATTTATATCTTTGCAAGAGTAGAGCCAAAGCATAAAATGAGGATTGTAGATGCTTGGCAGGAAGCCGGAGAAGTAGTTGCTATGACTGGTGATGGAATAAATGATGCTCCAGCACTTAAAGCAGCAGACATAGGCGTGGCAATCGGTTCAGGTACAGAGGTAGCAAAAGAGGCCTCTGACTTAATACTTTTAAATGATAGTTTTAGCATTATTGTTTCTGCAGTGGAGCAGGGCAGGGCAATTTTGGATAATATAAGAAAAGTGATTACTTATCTTTTATCTGATAGTTTTACAGAAATTCTTCTTATCGGCGGGAGCATGTTGATTGCCAAGATTTTGGCAAAGCCCTGGTTTTTGCCCTTAACAGCTATTCAGATTTTATGGGTTAATTTGGCTGAAGACGGATTGCCGTCTCAAGCTCTGGCTTTTGAGCCGAAAGAAAAGGATTTGATGAAACAAAAACCCACAGGACACAAAATTTCTCTTTTGACAAAGGAAATGAAAGTAATTATCTTTACTATTGGTCTCATTACTGATTTTATGCTTTTAGGTCTTTTATATTGGTTCATGGCTAGCGATTTAGATATTGGATATATCAGGACTATGATGTTCGCCGCATTATCAATCGATTCTTTGTTCTATGTTTTTGCCTGCAGGAGTTTGAAAAAAGGGATTTTACATATTAATCCTTTTTCTAATAAGTTTTTGATAGTTGCCTGGATTTTTGGAGTGATTGCTCTCGGGGTTGCTGTATATTTACCATTCTTTAATTCTTCGCTCGGCACAACGCCCTTGCATTTATTTGATTGGATGATATTAATATTCTTAGGTCTTGCAGAAATATTTTTAATAGAAATAACTAAGCATTATTTTATAGTTAGACATCAAACCGAAGTATGAACCCATTCCTTTATATTTTAATCTTTATCGCAAGCGCGCTTATTCTTGCCAAAGCAGGGATTTTAGCTGTTGATTCTTTGCTTTTGATTTCTAAGTTTTTGAAATGGAAAAAGTTTGTTGTTGGTTCGTTGGTAATGGGTCTTTTAAGTTCAATGCCTGAATTGTTCGTTGGATTAAGCGCTGCTTTTAATGGGAAGTCAGCTCTTTCATTCGGCACTGTAGTTGGTTCTAATATAGTCCTTTTTACTTTAATAGCCGGAGCAGCGGTTTTATTCGGCGGAACCATCAAGCTAAAAAGCAAGACCATTCAGCGTTCGCTTATTTTTGCCGGATTTTATGCGTTATTGCCCTTGTTATTATTGGTAGATGGTCAATTTTCAAGAGGCGATGGTATTATTCTAATCATTGCCCTTGGTTTTTATCTAAGAGAATTATTCTTCCATCAGAAAAAATTTAGTGAAGTTTTAGTTAAAAAGGATTTGGAGGGAGTGGGGTGCAAAAAAGATGGGAAAGATTATAAGCTATTTTTTAGATATTTAGCCAAGTTTTTACTCGGTTTTTCGCTTTTGATTTTGAGCGCTCAAGGCATAGTTTTTTCAGCTAGTCGCTTGGCATCATCTCTTGGTTTGCCTTTGATTTTTGTAGGTACTATATTCGTGGCATTAGGGACTTCTTTGCCTGAATTAAGCTTTGGCATGCGCTCAATTATTATGAAGCAAAAGGAAATGTTTTTAGGTACTATTTTTGGTTCGGTGGCGCTAAACTCTTCTTTAATTCTTGGATTGACCTGTTTAATTTCTCCATTAAGAGTGAATGATATTAGTTTTGATATCGGCTTATATGTAAGTGGCTTTATTTTTACATGCTTAGCTGTTCTATTTTTCTTGATATTCTTTAAAACAGGGGATAAGTTGACTAAAAAAGAAGCAAAGTTTTTACTTTTTATCTATGTTTTATTTTTTGTGATTCAGGTTTTGATAAAATAGGAATTTTTGTTTTGTAAAGCTCTCGCTCCCGACCTCTTTAAGAGGTCGGGAGCGGAGAGAGGAGGGTGGTCGGGGGCATAGAGAACGGGGAGGTCAAGGACAAAGAGGGGGCGGGGTCAAGGGCAGAGATAGCGGGGAGGCCGGAGCGGGTTGCTTAGAATAATTAAAATATGTTATTATTTTATATATGAAATTTAAAATAGATAAACAAAAATGTGTTGGTTGTGGCACTTGCGTTCAACTAAGCGATGGCGGAACTAAGCTTTCAAAAGATATGAAAGCAGAAGTTGTTGATAATGAGAAAATTGAAAAAGCAGGCGGAGAAAGCGTCTGTCCTTTTGGTGCGATAAAAAAGATTGTAGAGAATAAAGAAGATAAATAATATTATGAAAGTGTTAAAGATTGGAGCAATTTGGTGTCAGGGTTGTTTAGTAATGAAACCAAGATGGGCTGAGGTTGAGCAGGAAAATCCTTGGCTGGAAACAGAGATGTATGATTATGATGAGGATATGGAGATAATAAAGAAATATAATATTTCTCAAGAATTACCTTGTTGTATTTTTTTAGATAAGAAGGGAAATGAACTTTTGCGTCTGCATGGGGAGATAGAAAAAGAAAAACTTATTGTGCTCATAAGCGAGCACAAAGATAAATAACTTTATGTTTTTTAAAAAATCTCTAATTTTTATTTTTTGTTTAGTAAGTGTTTTTTCTATTGCTGATAAAGTTTTAGCTGAGCACCAAGAACCAATTGAGGTTGATTTTTTCTATTCAAAAACTTGCCCTCATTGTGCCGACGAAAATGCTTTTTTAAAAAAATTAGAAGATAAATATTGCGACCTGCAGGTCAATAGAATGATTGTATCAGAAGGCGATAACTGGGAAGTTCTAAAATCTTTTTATCAGGAATATAGCGTACCTGAAAAGATGAACGGACTAAGGGTTTACGGTGCAGTTCCTATCACCTTTATTAATGATGAATATTTTTTAGGCTATGATAAAAAGGGGACAGTTGCGATAGAAATAGAGAATTATATAATAGGTCTTAGGGGAGAAATTTGTGCTACGAGCACGCCATTGGCTACAAGCACAGAATCAGATTCAGTGACTCTTTTTGGCTGGAAAATTTCTTTTGCAAATACTTCGCCCCTGCTCTTGGCGACTGTATTAGGAATATTGGACGGTTTTAATGCCTGCGCCATGGTTGCCTTAGCTTTTCTTTTAACAATGCTGATTGCTACCGGTATAAGGAAAAGAGTTGTTGTAGTTGGCGGAACATTTATTTTAGTTTCAGGTATTACTTATTTCTTATTTATTTCGGCTTGGCTTAATTTGTTTTTGATTTCAAAAAATTTAAATATTATAACAACGATTGCCGGAATTATTGTTTTGATTTTCGCAATATTTTTATTAAGAGATTATTTTTTAGGCATTGTCTGTAGAATTTGTAGAATAGACACTGGCAAAGAAAGCTTAACTACAAAAGCTCAAAGAGGACTTTTTACAAAGCTAAAAAAACTTACTAAAAATGACATTGCTTTACCTTTATTGATTTTAGGTGTGGCAGTAATTGCTGTGGCAATTAATTCAATTGAACTTGTTTGCTCTTTTGGATTTCCATTGGCTTTTACAAAAATTTTGACTAGTTTAGATCTTTCTAATTTTACTTATTATTTTTATATTTTTATCTACATTCTTTTTTATATGCTGGATGATTTTGTAATTTTCCTTTTAGCTGTATTCACTTTAAAAATTACAGGAATATCTGAAAAATATCTCAAGGCAGTGAAGTTGATTTCTGCGATTGTGCTTTTGATTTTGGGTTTAATAATGCTTATCAGACCAGAACTTTTAGCTTTTGCTTAATAAATAATAATAATTACTAAGGAATATTAGCAAGAAGAACAAAAAGCCAACCCTTGGGTTGGTTTTTTGGTTTTCTATGATTAGGGGTTGACAGGATATAGTTATGGGTATATACTCATAATAGATAATCACAATAAAGAATAAAGGTCGGATTATTCAATAATCATTATTAATCATCAACACAAAACTATGCCTTATTTTGATGCAACTGGTCCAATGGGCGCTGGCCCTCGCACTGGTAGAGGAATGGGTCCTTGCGCTGGATCACAACAAGGAAATTTTGCAGGCGGAATCGGTAGACGCGCTGGAATAGGTTTCGGCAGGGGATTTGGAAGAGGAAATGGCTATGGTGGATTTAGGAGAATTTGGACAAGAACTGATGAAACTAACGCTTTAAACGAAGAGGAAAAATCTTTAAAAGAAGAACTCAAAGCATTACAGGAGGAAATTAAGAATTTAAAGGACAAAAGTTAAAACAAGACCCTGAAACACCGTCGCTTTGGGTGGATAAATTCGCCCAAGATGAGCGGGCCCGCCCGCAACGTTTCGTATAGCGATGCGGGCGGGGGATAGGCCTTGTTAAAAAATAATAGTATAATCATATTAATATGCCAAGACCAAGGAGTAGAAGAAGAATAAAATTTAAACCCGGAGTAACTTTTTATAAACCACAGGGAGTGCCTATGAGGAATTTAGAAGTAATTGAATTGACTATTGAAGAGGCAGAGGCCTTGAGATTGAAAAATATAAAATGTTGCGATCAATGTGAATGCGCTAAAAAAATGAATACTTCCCAAAGCACTTTTCAGCGAATTCTTGCTTCGGCTTATAAAAAAATTACACAAGCCATTATTGAGGGTAAAGCAATTAGGATAGTAAATCCATAATATGACATTTTTGATTTTGAAAAGGGAATTTATAGATACTTTTAAGGGATTTAAGCAAGTCCTGCCAATTATTTTTGGTGTAGTTATGTTGGTAAGCTGGTCTATTGTAGTTATACCTAAAAATTTTTATACGAGTATTTTCAGTGGCAATAAATTTACAGATCCATTATTCGGGGCAATATTTGGAAGCGTGGCGAGCGGTAGTCCAATAACGAGCTATATTATTGGAGGAGAGCTTTTAAGCCAGGGAGTTAGCTTGGTAGCTGTTACTGCTTTTATTTTAGCTTGGGTGAGCGTTGGATTAATCCAACTGCCAGCGGAATCCATATTGCTTGGCAAAAGATTTGCTATTACTCGAAATATTATTAGCTTTGTCAGCGCCTTGATTATTGCTCTTTTAACCATGATTACATTAATGTTTTTATGATAAACAAAATTTTAGATAAAATTAGTCCTAGGTGGTTTTTTCTGGCAGCAGTTTTAGTATTGTATTTGTTTTTATTATTTGTAAATTTTTCTTTAACCAAAGAAGCTATTATCGGCTCTGTTCAACTGTTTAAGCAAATTATTCCTGTTTTTCTTTTAGTTTTTACATTTATGTTTCTCTCAAAAATCTTTTTTAAGCCAGACAAAATATCAAGACTTGTCGGGGAAAAAGCTGGTCTTAAGGGTTGGTTGATATCAATTATTGGAGGAGTTTTATCAAGCGGACCTATATATATGTGGTATCCCTTACTGGCCGATTTCAAAGAGAAAGGGATGCGGGATTCTTTTGTCGCTGTCTTCCTTTATAATCGTGCAGTTAAAATTCCGCTTATACCAATGATGATTTTTTATTTCGGTCTGCCGTTTGTGTTAGTTCTTACTTTTTATATGATTTTATTTTCTATTATTAATGGAATTTTAGTCGAGAAATTTATTGATTTCAAATTTAAAAATTAATAATTCTTAATATGAAAATTGCTATTGCTACAATTAAAAAAAATGAGGATTCCGAAATAAGCTTGCGAGCAGGCAGAACTCCTTTTTATTTAATTTTTGATGAAAAGGGAGAACTTTTGGAAACGATTTCTAATCCTTTTGCCTTTGGTTCGGGTGGGGCAGGATTTGGGGTTGCTAAAATGCTTGCTGATAAAGGCGTTGATACTATAGTCGCAGGAGCTTTCGGACCCAATATGATTTCTGCCATGGAGGGAAGGGGCCTCAAATGTCAAGAAAAAAAGGGGAGGGTAAAAGAAATTCTAAAAGAAGTAATATAAATTTTTAGCGAACTTGACCCAATCTAGCCCTTATTGTTTTCCGATTCTACGGTTCGTATTTTGCCCTGGGTTTTTCTTTTGAAAGGATTTTAGATAGAATAGAGGAATGGGAATTAAAAAAAAGGTTTTAATAATACTTGTTTTTGCAAATGTTTTTTTCTGGTCAATGATTTTTTATTTTTCTCAAGCCGAAGGGCTTGAGGTTTGTTTTTTGGATATAGGAATGGGGGATGCTATTTTTATCAAAACAGAGCTTGGACATCAGATTTTAATAGACGGAGGGCCTAACGATAGGGTGATTAAGAAGTTAGAGGAGCGGATGCCTTTTTGGGACAGAACAATTGATTTAATTGTTCTAACTCATCCAGATAAAGACCATATGTTCGGCTTGATTGAGGTTTTAAAAAGATATAAAGTAGAAAATATTCTATGGACTGGAATTGAAACAGATAGCTTGCTTGCTAAAGAGTGGGAAGAGGCGATTGTACGGGAGGGAGCAAAGATATGGATAGCAGAGCAGGGCTTGAATATTAATATATCGAAATCTCAATATATCAATTTGTTATATCCTTTTGAAAGTTTAGAAGGTAGGGCAGTGAGCAATAAAAATAATACTTCCATTGTTATGGTTCTCAACGCTGATAAATATAGAATACTTTTTACTGGGGATGCGGAAAAAAAGATTGAGCAGTGGTTAGTGGAAAAAGAATATGATTTAAAAGCCCAAATTTTAAAAGTCTCTCATCACGGAAGTAAAACAGGCAGTTCAATTGATTTTATAGAAGCGGTTCAGCCGGATGTGGCTATAATTTGTGCTTCGGAAAATAATCAATATGGTTTTCCTCACGAAGAAACATTGGCAAATCTCAGTGAATCTGGTATAACTATTTTACAAACAAGTAATTATAAAAAAGATATATGTCTCATCCAAAAAAAGAACGAACCCTTCTTATTCTTAAGCCCGACGCAGTAAAGCGGGGTTTAGCAGGAGAAATTGTTTCAAGAATTGAAGCAAGAGGTTTAAAAATTATCGCTTTAAGAATGTTTTGGGCAAAGAAAGACCAAATAGATAGACACTATCCTCAAGATGAGAAATGGATTAAGCGTTTAGGAGAAAAAACCCTTCAGAATTATGCAGAGTATAATTTTGATGCTAAAAAAGAATTAGGATCTAATGATGCTTTAGAGGTGGGAAAAATGGTGAGGGGTTGGCTTATCGATTATTTAATTTCTGGGCCTATGATTAAAATGGTTGTTGAGGGAATTCATGCTATTAATATGATAAGGAAAATAGTTGGGCCAACAATGCCTGCTGACGCTGATATGGGAACTATCAGAGGAGATTTTTCTGTTGATGATGCTACGGCTGCCAATAGAGATAAACGCTCTGTTCGTAATTTAGTTCATGCTTCAGAAACTCAAGAAGAAGCAGAACATGAGATGAGTTTTTGGTTTGCGCCGGAAGAAATATTTGAATACAAAAGAGCCGAAGATGATGTTATGTAATATTTAAGCTACGGAATATAATTGACAGACCTTAATTTCTAGCGGTAGAATATGAGTGGACCCTGTTTGGACTTGGAATTTTCCGGCATTATTTACTCTATTGGGAATCCAATTATTTGCATACCCTTTTGGGTGTGCGTGAGGACAACCACCTTGGAGAAAAAACCCGGAAAATACCGTCAAGCAGGGTCTATTAGTTAATGTGTTGATGTATTAATATTGATTATGAAAATATATTTAGACAATGCTGCTACTACTCAAATTGATCCTTTGGTATTAAAGAAGATGCTTAGATTTTTTGATAAGGATTATGCTAATGCTTCTTCCCCTCACGCAATGGGGGAGACAGCCAGAGAAGTAATTGAAGAAGCAAGGAAAATAATTGCCGAGTCCATTAATGCTAAAAATGACGAGATAGTATTTACTTCAGGTGGCACTGAATCCAATAATTTTGCCATTAAAGGCATTGCTTTTGTTAATAAAGATAAAGGCAATCATATAATTACTACAAAAATAGAGCATAAATCTGTTCTCAATACTTGTAAGTGGTTAGAAAGCCAAGGTTTTGAAATAACATATTTGGATGTTGATAAAAAAGGTTTTGTGAATAAAGAGGATTTAGAAAAAGCAATTACTGATAAAACTATTCTTGTTTCTATTATTCACGGGCAGAATGAAATAGGAGTAATCCAAGATTTAAAAGTATTAGGAAATATTTGTAAACAACACAATGTCTATTTTCACACAGACGCTTGCCAGAGCTATACTAAGACAGAAATTGATTCCAAGAATGCTGATTTGATTAGTTTAAATGCTCACAAGATACATGGCCCAAAAGGCGTTGGAGCTTTGTTCATTAAAAAAGGTACTGAAATAGATATTTTTATGCACGGCGGAGGCCATGAAAGGGGAATGCGTTCTGGGACCGACAATGTGCCAGGGATTGTAGGGTTTGGCAAAGCAGTAGAAATAGCTAGTATTGGAGAAATGAAGGAATTGAATAGCAGATTAACTGAAGGATTAAAAAAAATTGATAAAGTAAAGATTAATAGCCATGGCTTGCCTCATATTGTGAGTGCTATATTTTTAGGAATTGAAGGAGAGGCAATAGTGAGTTCTTTGGATTTGGAAGATATATATGTGGCCACTGGTTCTGCCTGCGCTTCTCATAATCTTGAGCCGAATCAAACACTGCTTGCCATTGGCTTGGCTCATCAGGAAGTAAACAGTACTGTGAGATTTAGTTTAAGTAGATTTAATACTAAAGACGAAGTTGATGATGTTTTAGAGATATTACCAAAGATAGTAGAAAGATTAAGAGAAATTTCACCATTTAAATAATAATTAAGCTACCTTGATTTAATTTTTATATAAAAGTTTAATTTCAAGGTTCTGGCGAAGCCAGGCTCTTATATGCCATATTCTAAAAAAGTTATAGATGCATTTAAGAATCCTCATAATTATGGAAAATTAAAGGATTATAGCGGATTAGGAAAGATAGGAAACCCGATTTGTGGTGATGTTTTATATCTTTATATTAAAATTAATAAGAACGAAAAGGGGAAAGAAATAATTGAAGATATATCCTTTGAAACTTTTGGTTGCGTTGCTGCACTGGCTTCAAGTAGTGTCATTACTGATTTGGCAAAAGGAAAGACAATCAGCGAAGCACTGAAGCTAAGCCGAGAAGATGTTACTCAAGAGTTAGGTGGATTGCCGGAAATAAAAATTCATTGTTCAGTTCTGGCGATAGACGCTTTGCATAAAGCGGTAGATGATTATCGTTCCAAAAAAGATGGAGAATAAAAAAATAGTAGTGTTGGGAATGTCTGGTGGCGTTGATTCGTCAGTTGCCCTGTATCTTTTGAAAGAGCAGGGTTTTGATGTCGTTGGTGTTACTTTAAAATTTTTTAAATCACAAGATATTGAAACAGCGAAAAGGATTTGTCAGAAATATAAAGTAAGGCATTTGACAATTAATGCTGAGAAACTTTTTAAAGAAAAGATAATCAGCTATTTTTTAAAAGAGTTTAAAAAAGGCAGAACTCCCAGCCCTTGTTCTTTCTGCAATAGAGATGTGAAGCTAGAGCTTTTGCTGGATGTTGCTAAAAAAGAAAAAGCTCGATATATTTCAACTGGGCATTATGTAAAAATAAAAGATGGTCTGCTTTTACAGTCGAAAGATAAAACAAAAGACCAGACATATTTTTTAGCTTTTTTGAAGAAAAGACATTTAGAAAAACTTATTCTTCCTTTAGGAGATTATACGAAACAAGAGGTTTATATTATTGCCAAAAAAGAGAAGATTAAAATTCAAGAAAAACCGAGTCAGGATTTATGTTTTATTACAAATAAGGTAGGAGAGTTTTTAAAAGAAAGGTTAGGAGAGAAAGAAGGAAAAACAATTGACACAAAAGGGAATGTTTTGGGTGAGCATAAGGGGACCTGGTTTTATACTTTTGGACAAAGAAAGGGGATTAAGTTAGCGGGCGGTCCTTTTTGGGTAAAAGGTTTTGATAATAATAATCTTATTGTTACGAAAGATGAAAAAGAGCTTTTTTCAAAAAAGATTTTAATTTCAAATTTGAATTTTATTGTTGAGAAACCCAAAAAACCAATTCAAGTAGAAGTTAAAATTCGTTATAAACAGGAACTTGGCAAAGCAAGTCTCCGTAGAGCGAGCGAAAGAATTAGGGGAAGTCGGACTTCCCCTAATTGGGAGTTAATTTTTGATGAACCGCAGAGAGCGCCAACTCCTGGGCAAATAGCTGTGTTTTATAAAGGGAAGGTGTGTATGGGAGGAGGAGTAATAAGTAAATAAAAAATTATTGATAATTAATTATTAAGAGCTTACCTGCCCTCGCCCTCATAAAGAGGACGGGGGCGGGGAGCCGGCAAACATGGAAGATTGTCTTTTTTGTAAAATTGTAAAAGAAGAAATTCATTCATATAAAATATATGAGAATGATAAAGCAATTGCTTTTTTAGATCTTAACCCTTTGGCTAAAGGTCATGCCCTGGTAATACCCAAAAAACACTATAAAAATATATTTGAAGTGGACACTGGAAGTTTACAAGGAATAGCTTTAGCTATTAAAGAAGTTGCGAATTTACAAAGTAAAAAGTTAGAGCTGGATGGGTTGAATATATTTCAAGCCAATAAAGCCATTGCAGGACAAACAGTTTTTCATTTACATTTTCATTTAGTTCCCAGATATGAAGGAGATAGTATAAATGCTTGGCCAACAAGCGATTATGCAGGGAAAAACCTTAAAGAGGTTGTTAAGCTATTGACAAGTTAAGACCTCTGTGCTATAATTTAAACGTACACAACTAGTGTACAAAGCACTTTTTAAAATGATTGCTCCTACCCTCCTAGGAGCAATCAAAGGTAAATCAAAAATGATTTTTCTTTGATTGCTTTAGAAGTACAAAAGTACACAATGCTAGGAGGGGGTTCTCATGTCGAGGACAGCAACAACGGATGCGAGGAATTCAGCTACGGTGGCTAAAAACAAAGCCGAGCAAAGAATCAGAACAAGGTCGGGAGGTATCCAATGGAATAGCTCAATAGAGCTGCCCCAGCCGGGACACACCCGACATACACTGGGAGAAGATCTTGGCGAGTGCTCACGCTTACGCCGTACCTATTCTTAACATCCGGAGCCAGAGAGGTTCATTCCCCTCTGGCTCCTGTATTTCTATAATAAAACTACAAATGAAAAATCCCGCCTTAAGCGGGTTTTTGAATCAAGGAAAGGAGAATTGAATTTCCACTGTACGCACCCTATACGCGCATTGCTTTGCTTTGTTACTTTGCTTTTTGAAGAGTCTTAATACATCTAGTACAGGCCTTCACTCTTTCACCAGACGCTAAAGTTACCCATTGGAGATTGGGTTTTTTTCTTGACTTGGGAGAAGGATTATATTTTGACATCAGTTTGTTGTATTTTCTCCCGAGACCAGATTTCTTTTTACAAATTGCACATTCTCTAGGCATAGTGATAGACATATCGTATTTCGATATGTTGATATTATTATTATGATATTTTGATATTACTTTACTTTGTTCGTTTTGGCAAGAGAATTTTTCCCCGCTTTCATTTTGTCCGCTCCCGCCCTCTCCTTCCCTCCGCCCCCGACCTCTTCGTGAGGTCGGGGGCGGGAAAGGGATGCCCTCCTGTTGGGAGGGCGGGGAAGGTGATTTGGTAAGAAAATTTGACATTTTTTAATGTTTGGCTAAGATGTGGGTAGCGCGAAGGAGGTGAGTCGTGATGGAAAATGGCACAATAATGATTGATGGGAAAAAATTCCCAGTTTTAATCAAGGATCTTGTGTATGTGACTATTCCCTTTATCCCAAATCTTGTCCCAGGGATTAAGGAAAGAGCAGAAGCCTTGCTCATCGGCGGTCACAAAAATCACGTAGTAGGTACGCGATCCATGCCCGACGGAGGAGTTATGGTCGTTGTAAAGTCAAACTCTTCGACCGACAATGAATGTCAGCTTATTGAAAATCTCCTCGCAAAAGATCGTGAGCCTAGCGGAGGTGGTGGTAACTGATGTCTTCGACATCTACAAGCGGTGGGACTGATACTAGTCCTACCGCACTTTCTTTTAATAAAACTTTCTGTTAGAATATCAACATATGGCTGGATTAGAAACCATAATTGTAATAATCATTTTTTTGTTTTCAGTGATAATTCATGAGTTAGCTCACGGCTCGATGGCTTTAGCTTTGGGAGATTTAACAGCTCAAAGAGCAGGTCGTTTAACTCTGAATCCAATCAAGCATTTAGACCCGATTGGTTCTATTATTTTGCCAGCCCTTTTGATTTTGAGCGGCAGTGGTATGATTTTTGGCTGGGCAAAGCCAGTACCTTTTAATCCTTATAATTTTAAAGACAAGAGATGGGGAAGCGCTAAAGTAGCTGCTGCTGGACCCTTGGCTAATATTTGTTTGGCTGTAATTTTCGGTTTGATTATAAGATTTGTTCCTATGCTACCTGATCCAACCGTTAAGATTTTTGGATTTATCGTGATGATTAATTTAATATTAGCTATCTTCAATTTAATGCCAGTACCGCCCTTAGACGGCTCTCATATATTATTTAGTATTTTGCCAAAGAGTGCGCAGAATATAAAAATAGCTCTGTCCCGTTATGGATTGATTCTGCTTTTGTTTGTAATTTTTTTCCTTTTTCGATATATTATCTGGATTGTTTTTTGGTTTGGTTATTTTATAATTGGAAATCCTGAATGGATGATTATTTTGAGATAACCATTTTGATTTGACAAAGATGTTGCCATCTGCTATGTTAAATCTTAAACTTAAGCTAAATTAAGTTTTTCTTTTCCATTATGCCTACAACAAGTCAATTAATTAGAAAAGGACGGAAAAAACAGAAGAAAAAGAGTAAGTCACCAGCTCTGGGTTTTTCGTTTAATACATTAAAAAACAGACCTAAGAAACATTTTTCACCTTTTAAAAGAGGAGTTTGTATTAGGGTTTTTACGGTGACACCTAAGAAACCTAATTCTGCTTTGAGAAAAGTAGCCAGAGTTCGCTTGAGTAATGGTATGGAAGTTACTGCCTATATCCCGGGAGAGGGACATAATTTACAAGAGCATTCTGTGGTTGTGTTAAGGGGTGGCAGGGTAAAGGATTTACCTGGTGTGAGATATCATATAGTAAGAGGTGTTCTAGACGCATCCGGAGTAGAGGGCAAGAAGCAGTCAAGAAGTAAATACGGCGCTAAAAAGAGCGAATAATTATGGGACAACTTAAGAAAAAAGGAATAGAGCCAGATCCTCGTTATGACAATCTTGTGGTTGCCAGATTTACGAATTATCTTATGAAAGGAGGCAAAAAGAACACAGCTCGAAAAATCATTTATGGAGCTTTTGATATAATTAAAGAAAAGACAAAGAAAGAGCCAGTAGAAGTTTTTGAACAAGCGATTCAGAATGCTTCGCCAATATTAGAGGTGCGCTCTAAAAGAATTGGAGGAGCTAAATATCAGGTGCCAGTTGAGGTTTCAAAAGATAGGAGAGTGGCTTTAGCAATGAGATGGATTATCGGAGCGGCTAGCAAGGGTAAGGGTCAGATGAAACAGAGATTGGCAAAAGAATTTATGGAAGCTGCCTCAAATACAGGGGAAGCAATTAGAAAAAAAGATAATGTGCACAAAATGGCTGAAGCGAATAAGGCCTTTGCGCACTTTGCGTGGTAAAAGAAATTTTCTGCGACTCGCCTATGGCGGAGAGCAGTAGCAACCCCTTGCCCGCCTAGGGCGAGTGTAAGAAAAATTAAAACTCACTTCATTCGCTAAATTTTACTAACATGCCTAGAGAATTTCCAATAGAAAAATATAGAAACATCGGGATTATTGCTCACATTGATGCAGGAAAAACAACCGTTAGTGAACGAGTTCTTTTTTATACCGGTATTTCTCATAAAATAGGTGAGGTGCATGAGGGTGAGGCAGTAATGGATTGGATGGAGCAGGAAAGGGAAAGGGGGATTACTATCACCTCAGCTGCAACCACTTGTTTTTGGCACCCGACTGAAGATGGAGAGAATAAGGAAAGACAGCATAAAATAAATATTATTGATACTCCCGGACATATTGATTTTACAGCTGAAGTCCAGCGCTCTTTAAGAGTGTTAGATGGAGCAGTTGTTGTTTTTGACGGAGTGGCGGGAGTAGAAGCCCAATCAGAAACAGTCTGGCATCAGGCAGATAAATTTCAGGTTCCAAGAATATGTTTTATAAATAAATTAGATAGAATGGGAGCATCTTTCGAATATAGTCTGCAAACTATTTGGGATCGGCTCACCTCTAAAGCAGTAGCTGTTCAAATTCCTGTTGGTCAGGAGGCCAACTTTTCAGGCGTTATTGATTTAATTACAATGAAGGTTTTTAAATTTGAAGGAGAGCATGGTGAGGAATATAAGATAGAAGAAATTCCAGCAGAGCTCAAAGAAGAGGCAGAGAAGTGGAGAGGTAAAATGCTTGAAAAAATAGCTGCTGAAGATCATGATCTTTTGGAACAATATTTAGAAGGCAAAGAAATCGATTCAGAGACGATAAGAGCGGCTTTAAGGAAAGGAGTAATAGCATATGAGCTAATTCCTGTATTTTGCGGTTCTGCCTTAAAGAATAAGGGGATTCAATTATTACTAG
>Ga0307928_10001263_pt1 | contig 19140 bp, 40 predicted proteins | sample AceLakmetagen232_FD_201815 | JGI IMG/M metagenome (GOLD analysis project Ga0307928, IMG submission 201815) | Saline water microbial communities from Ace Lake, Antarctica - #232 | ecosystem: Environmental > Aquatic > Non-marine Saline and Alkaline > Saline | place: Antarctica: Ace Lake... | reverse complement strand
AGGCTGTTAGTTTCCAGTATGATTTTTTAAGTGAGGTAGGTCTTGAGGGTTTACCCAAATCTGCTGAAGGTTTGAGGAGGGCTTTTGCAGAGGGTAAGAGGGTGTTGTTTTTGGTGAATCCACCTTACGGTACTGCCGCCAATGCAGGCACAAAGGACGGCGACCACAAGGCTGGCGTAGCTGAGTCAGTGGTTCATAGCAAGATGGAGGAGTGCGGCGCAGCGAGGCAGCAGCTGTATGTGCAGTTCATATACAAGATGGCGCAGCTTGGAGGGGATGTTGCCATGTTCTCCAAACCGTTGTACTTAACGGGAGGCAGCTTCAAAAAGTTTAGGAAGCTGTGGCTGCGAAACTGTATTCTATCTGATGGTATGCTTTTTCAGGCGTCGGAGTTTGCGGATGTAAGCGGGGCGTGGGGCGTCATGTTTTCGTTGTGGAAAGCTGGAAACGACGATAGGACATCCTGGAGTTTGGCCCTGAAGAGGCATACTGACGATGTTGATTGTCTCGTGGAGACTTTTGGGGAGAAGACTGTATACAATCTTGACGACTCCACTCCTTGTAGCAAGTGGGTACGAGAAGAAGTCAAAGGTATGAAAACTATCGTCTTCCCGCATGTCTCAAGCGCGTTGTCGATAGGGGAGAAAGGGGACGGTAAGGGCATGAAAGGGATGGTGGGGCAGCTCTGTAGTGATGTGAATAGCGTGTACGGGAACAGTAATGGGGTCTACCTATTATCGGCTCCCAATAGCCCGTCTGCCCATGTGGGCAGTGTTTCTGTCATTCCTGCTAACTTCCGTAAGTGCTGCGCCTTATTTACTGCCCGTCGCACCATCACTGGCAAGCATGCCAACTGGATAAACGACAAGGACGAATACCAAGCTCCTAACGAAAAACACTTTGATTACGAGCAATGGAATAATGATGCTATTGTGTATTCTTTGTTCAACTCTGCTTCAAATCAGTCATCTTTGAGAGATGTTGAATACAAAGGCAAGACATGGCAGATCAAGAATGAGTGGTTTTGGCTTTCTCGTCAGACTATGCTTGATTTAGCAGACAATCAGGGTAATGTTGAGGTTTATCAGGATGCTCGTACAGACAATGAAAGATTCGTTTACACAGCTCTCAACAGTTTGTCGCTATCCCCTAAAGCTCAAGTAGTATTGGATGAAGCAAGCAATCTTGTCAAAAAGACTTTTGAGTATAGAGAAATGGCTAATGATGAGCATCCTGAGTGGTGTATCAACACATGGGATTCAGGTTGGTATCAAGTAAAATTGTTATTGAAGGCTTATATGAAGCCAGAGCTAAAGGCATTTAGTGTGTTGTATAAGGAATTAGGCGATGAGTTACGCGATGGAGTTTACAAGTTTGGTTTTTTACGTAGATGACATCAGAGAATCTTTTTTGACACTTTTTGGGTTTGAGGTGATATTAAGGTAGGTTACGAATGACAATTGAAAGGACAATAACATGATTCACACTCACATACATCCTGACTTGGACGCGGCTTGCTCAGTTTGGGCAGCAAGAGTCTTCCTTGAGAGGGAAGACGAAATCAGCTTCGTAAAGGCATCTTGGGCAGGGCCAGTCCCTGATGGTGACCTTGCTTTGGATTTGGATGTAGGCATCAAGCATGGCTCGGGTACTGAGTCTTGTTTTGCCGAGTTGATCAATCGTCATGCTTTTCCTGATGAGCAAGCGGCTTTGGCAGATTTGGTCGCATTGGTAGAAGGTGTTGATTCTGGCAGGGATTTTGGTGGCCCGAGCAGTTTGAATTCGGTATGGTATGCTTTGGTTCGGGAGCTTGGCCCGAATGCGGCATTGGAGTCGTTTGGTGTGATATTGACAGGTATGATGAAGGGCTTGATGGAGCGTCATAATTTGGCGAATAATTTTCCCAAGGCGGACGTTTACAACTATGACAATGGTAGCGTTGCGGTGATAGATTCTCCTGAGCGGGGCGATATGGGGAAGTTGTTTGACAGTGGGATGTCGGCGGTGGTATATATTGACGGTCCGAATTTGGGCGTTTCCCGCAGAAAGGGCGTTGAGGCCGATATAGGTGGGGCTCCTGTTCTGGCATTGATAGGTGAAGAATCGGGTTGGTTTTTCCATCCGTCGGGCTTTTTGGCAGCTCGTGGGACTTTGAAGTCTCCTGTTGAGACACCTTCATCGGTTGACCCCAGGGAGTTGGCGGATGCGGTAGCGTCATCTTTGGGTTTGGTTGACTAATGACCAAGCCGATTTTGTTGACTCTTGATGGTTGGGTTGCTGATGGGAATCATCGTCTTGCCAAGTCATGGATGCAAGGCAGGGTTACCATTTTGGTCAAGCGTCTTACTATTGAGGACATGGAGCGAGCAAAAGACAAAAACGTCATTCAAGGAGAAAAGCAATGAAGTTGCGAATGGGATTTGTGAGTAACAGCAGTTCGTCATCGTTTTGCATTTACGGGATTATGCTTCCATATGGTTTTGATTTAGGGGACAAATTCAGGCAAGAGTTGGTCAAGTTTTGAAGGCTTTGGGTCATAATGCGCCGCAGGAATGGTATGACGAGATGTATGAGAACATGGATGCCTTATGCGATTGTCTTGGCGTTTTCATGGCGTCTAATCCTGAAGGTTATGATGGGTGGTTTTTTGGTCGCAGTTTCACATCTATTGGCGATGATGAAACAGGCAAACAATTCAAGAATAGCATTGAGGAAGTCATTGATGCCATTTTTGGTCCTGGTATAAAGTGTATGGCTTATCAAGTGGCATGGTATAGCTAACGGCAAAGCGAGGGAGATATATAGATAGGCAATGGTGTGTTTTTGGAGTATAATGATGCAGTTCAAGATTGATGAAAAGTGTTCATTTTTCAAGGTGCTGAGATAGCATTTTGCTCACGGTCATTTTACTTGGCCACTTTTGATATTGATGGGACATTTGACAATCCCCGATTGAAGATTCGGAAGCTAAAAGCTGTCAAAAAGGATTGAATTTGATGTATGAGGATATGCAAACTACTGAGGCTGTCAATGCTCACGTAGTAGAAACTGTTGATGTCAAGAAGTTTCGGTCGTCGTCTTATAACTACAATTTTGACAAGCGTAGTGGATTATTCATGCGTTGGGGTGAAAAGCCGGAAGATGATCCAACATTTGCACCGGCGCCTGAGATACTGGATTTAGAGATAAGCGTAAATGGATGTCCGGGAATAAATGGCACGACTTGCCCTTTCTGTTATAAGGGCAACACATCAGGGCCACCGACGAACATGAGTTTTGCGACATTCAAGGCTATCTTCGATAAGATGTCTTCCGAATGTATTAAATTGATAATGGAGAATGGGGAAACAACATTGGTGCCACCAGAACATTTTGTGATTTTGTTCGATGGTAGAAGGGTAATGGCGAAGGATTTGGGTGAAGGAGATGATGTTCGGGATTTTTGTGTTGATATGTGTTAGTGATTGTGGTGCCGAATAAAAAAACGGGCTGAGAAAAAGGGAATATGTTGTACTGTCTCCATACAAGAAGCATGGCAGAAATTTTTAGACCAGAAAGGGAGATGTTCAATAACCGGGCTGAAACTTACATTCAATAGAAAAGGCACGAACGATTCTTACAAGAAGGAATTGACTGCTTCTCTTGATAGAATTGATAGTTCCAAAGGATATAAACCGAGTAATGTTCAGTGGGTTCACAAAGATATAAATTGTAAACTCAAGAAGCATTTGACTGAAAAGAAAATTCGCAAATGGTGTAAAATGGTTTGTCGTTATTTTGGACTTGGAGAATAGAAATGAGAATTGTGAAAATAGAAAAAACGAGAAAGAGTTTTCTTACGCAAGTTGCGTTTGGAATCACCGGGGTACAGACGAATCCTGATTTTTTAAAGATGATGCGGTATTGCAGGGCTAATGGCGTGATTCCGAATTTTACACTTAGCGGTGCAGATTTGACCGATGAGATGGCTGTTGAGTGTTCCAAGCTTATTGGTGCTGTTGCGGTAAGTGCGTATGAGCGTGACAAGAATGTATGTTATGATACTGTCAAGAAGTTTGTAGATTTGGGCATCAAGCAGACAAACATACATTTGTTGGTTAGCAAGCAGTCGTTACCGTTTGTGTATGAGGTATTGAGTGACCGTCAGAGCGATTCACGGTTACAGGGGATGTATGCGATTGTATTTCTCGGTCTGAAGCCCAAAAACAGAGGAAGCACATTCGGTTTTGCGTCGGTCGAGGAATTTGATAGACTAATAAGATACTGCTTGAAAGAGAACATTGTATTTGGGTTTGACTCTTGTTCGGCACCAAAATACGAGTTTGCGGTTAGAAGGATGGGTTTTTCTGAAGAACAAGAGCGAGCATTGATTCAACAATCTGAGTCATGCGAGTCGAGTTTGATGTCTTCGTACATCAATGTTTTCGGTGAGTATCACAATTGTTCTTTTAGTGAAGGGGAGGCAATTTGGGGAGAGGGCATTTCTGTTCTTGATTCTGATGATTTTGTTGCTGATGTATGGAATAGTGAGAAGGTAAAATCATGGCGAGAGATGGTTTTGACTAATCATGTTGTGAGTGGTTGTCGCGAGTGTCCTGTTTTTCCTCAGATAAACATCAAATAACAGGAAATCACAATGAGGAACAAAAAGATTTGCAAAATTTGCATGAATTGTCATACAGATAATGGTTGGAACGACATGGATGAAAGAGCTTGGGCGGCGGGCATTTCTTATTGTCCATGTAATTGTTCTGTTCTAAAGATAGAAGAAAGGCCTGAATGTTGTTTTTATGAAGTCGAGCATGTAGTATCAGACTTGGGCAAAGAATCAGAGGATGAATGATGCTCAACAAGGCGATATGTCAAAAGTGCATTGATCGATTTTTCAAAAAGTATCGTTGGAATAATAGCGACGAGAAGCGTTGGCTCAAGAATCGGTTATTTTGTCCATACAAGAGTATTGATGCTTCTGTTTATGCTGATATTAGGGATTGTCCTCCAGAGGCTTGTCCTTATCAGATGGAACATGTTGTAAGCAACATATAGGTTGGTGGAATGATTTTCAGTGAAGACTTTGACAGTAAAGACAAAGAAAGCATATTTCCCGTAGTCATCGAGATGGATTTGGAGTATGGCGCGGCGGATTCTGATCTTGAAACAGACAATGTTTTTCAGGATTCGTTAGAGAGTTTTTCAAGTTTTGTAGCGGGTCATACGATTGCTTCTCTTTTTCACGAGACGCAATTACCTTGGATGGTAGAGATTGAATCGGATGAGATGTTCATCAAGTTCTATGTTGATGAAATGATAGATGGCAATTGTTTTGTGGATTCTACTTACATCAGGATCAATTTTGCGGCTATCTGTATGCCGGTTCATGAGTTTATTGACAAGATGGAAAAGGTTTGTTCTTACAACGAGAACACTCATGAGGGGATGATAGAAGCTCTTGTCAAAAAGTTATCAGTAGTGTTGGAGTCCGCTGTTGCTAGTTTCATGTTTTCGTATGGTGGTGTTGTAGTAAATCTTGATGAAACCAACGAAGGCGACACATATAGGTTCCCGTTTTGGGACGTGGGTAATTCGATGAATTGAATTTTTGTGAATTTTCACGCTGGCGGTGATATAAGGTAGGTGTTATAGTGATAGAATAGGCATAGGAGATAGATTGATGTTGTGCAAGTCGGCTTGCAAAAGGTGCATAAATGTAAGAAGTTCAACCAAGTGGTGTAGTTTAGACGACACTGCTTGGCGACGTGAGTGCACTGTGAGTTGTCCGGCGAGTGTATCTCCGGGTCGGGGATGTCAGGTTATTCATATTTGGCTTGATCCTCCTGAGTGGTGTCCTTATGAGCTTGAGCACATGTTGAATGGCAATGATATTGAGCAGCAAGATGAAGTTCAAGTGTAAGATATGCGGCAGTAGGGCAAATCTCCGCATACAATGTCGTCCTTATGTTTTCAGGAGTCATGTTTTTCTATGTGAAGCATGCGAAGCTGACCCTTGGTTGATAGACACTGACAATTTGATATGCAAAAAGTATCGTAGGCTTGTTTTGTTGACAATAGTGTGTTTGTTCAATTGTGTCAATGTTGTGGGCGGGTTTTGGCATTATGTGAATGGTCAGTTTCCGATTTGGCGTTGCGTAGTGGGTGTTTTTAGCGCCATATTGGCTTTTATTTGTGTCATTCATTTGTCGTTTAAGATTTGCAGTCTTTTGAATGGAAAGTTTCTGAGGATACTTTCACGATGACGTGCAAGATTTGTGGTTCTGAATGTGACAAAGAGCTTAGTTTTGGCTTGTGTATTGGTTGTTTCAGCAATGATGATTTACTATCACATTGGTTGGGCGCTCGCGAACATAAGGCCAAAATTCTTGGTTGTTTGTGGTTACAAGTCATAATGGTTCTTTGTTCGTCGTCTATGTCAAGCATGGTAGGATTCATTGTTGTTTTGATTATGACATTGACGATAGCTGTGATTGTGTACAAGAGTGCAAGTCGGTTGGCATATCACAAAGAGATGATGTTTGTGGCCTTGTTAGCTGGGTCGCAACATACATTTGATGTTGAGCATTTGGAGTTGTTCAAATCAATACTCAAATCAGTCAATTGTTCAATCAGTCAACGATTAGTCTGAATTAGGAAACCATTTGATATGTCAAAAGGCAAGATGAGGAAGATTGATCTTATTCGTCGTCTTCGTGATGTTGCGGCGTCAATAGAAGGTGTTGCTTTGAAGTTAGAGCGTGATGATGAGGGGAGTTTAGAAGAAGTGATTGAAATTGACACAGACGACGATTTTGACGAATTTTGGAAAGCCGTATCAGTCTTAGGCGGTTTGCCAATAACTGAGAATAGCTGATGAGGCAGTATGATGCTGATAAAGGGCATTTGCAAGAAGTGCATGATGTCATGGAATGAGGATGACGATTTTTGGGCGAATAACATATTGGCTTGTCCTATTGTTGACAATGGTTGCATTCGTGTAGGCGGTCAAGCTCCTGAGAATTGTCCTTATCTTTTGGAGCATTTGGTGTTGACGCAGGAAGATGGAGTTGAGTAGGAAAAAGCTATAATTTTTTGATAACATGGCGTATAATAGAGTTAGTCATTATTCCTGGCAGCGCGAATGGAAAGTAGTGAAAAAGTGTAGTTTGGAAGGTTGTGATAATCCTCTTCCGAGCGGGCGAACCAAATACTGTTCTCATGAGTGCTATCTTAAAGCATCGAGATTGCTTTCAGTTTTGCGTTCTAGGAATCGAGAGTACGCTTACAAGTCACAGCGTTATAAGCGCAGGTGTTTGCGCTGTGATAGGGCTTTTTTATCAAGTGGAAAATACAACAGGCTTTGCAGTAAGTGTAATGATGTCAATAGTAAGGTTCGTGGTTTACTGAGATTCAACAAGAATTCTGAGATGGATGATGTTTTGGTAAAAGACGAATATGGAAGATGTGTGTCTCTTCGGGGCGAGTAGCAATGTCGGAATTGAGTTTCACTGCCGCTCAATACATTTCGACACCCTCGTTACTCGCCCTTCTATTTTAGGAAGGTCGGTCTCTTTGAGAAGAAGTACGTCGGCGGCGGCTTTCAGCGCGTCTCTTTCCGCGTCGGTCAGTCCAGCCAATAGCTTGACCTGAGACAGAGCCTTGGACAAGGCAAAGGAATTGCCTGCCGAATAGGCGAACAACCACAACTGCACGAGCGAACGGGCATGAAGCGCAGCGGAATCCCCGCCCGTGAGGGCCGCGTTGGCCTGAAAGGAGAGAAGCATAACATGCTGGAACTTGATCGAATACACCACGGTGACGCTTTTGACCTCTTGGAAGAGGTCAAGGACGCAAGCGTAGATTTAGTCGTATGTGACGGCCCCTACGGTGTGACCACCAACAAATGGGATAAGGTGCGAGACATACAGGATTTCAATCTCAGGCTTATCAGCATTTTTGCTGTAAAGCTCAAGGATGGAGGTTCTCTCTACTTGTTTGGGAAGCCGGACTGTATCGACTTTATAGATTATCGCCCATTCTTGACGCTAAAATCAAGGATTGTTTGGTACCAGCCAAGTCGCCTATCGCAGGGCCGCATAAACTATACGAACAATTACGACATTATTTGCTTTTTTATCAAAGGGAAACGGCCTAACGTCTATGATTTGGACGCCATTCGGGTTTCCCAACTTGTCGAGCTTGAACATCGCCGTCGGTGTGAGCGTGTTCCGTCTGTCGTCAATGGAAAGTATGGCAAGACGAAATTCAACGGCAAGGGAAAGAACCCTGGCGACGTTTGGGGTGACATCAAGCAATTGACCTACAAATCCAAAGAACTTGTGAGCAGAGATGCGCTAAACACCATACAGAAACCCGAGCGACTGATTGAAAGACTGGTTAAGGCAAGCACCAGGGAGGGTGATTTAGTTCTTGATCCATTCACTGGCGTCGGAACATGTCCAGTCGTATGCAAGCGTCTCGGGAGACACTTCTTGGGTTTTGAGAAGAATGAGGATTTTGTTGCGGCGTCAAATGAGAGGTTGAGAGTGGTTGAAGAAGATATGGTAGGGAGGAACATTTGACAATGAGTGTTTCTTTGTGCCATGTTATACTTGCTTCGACATTTGCAATTCTTGTTATGATTTTTGCACTATTCGTTTTGAAGCTGGATTCGGCGATTGCTGAAGTTTGTCAATCAATGGAAGCAATGGCATCGAATCTTGATGACATAAAAGAGATGGCGAGTAGCGAAGCAAAGCGACGAAGATATCACTAATATGGTTTTTTTGTTAGTATCCTTTTTGAGTGCTGTTCGTTTTCGCACACGGATAGTACTTTTTTTTTGTAAGAAAAAGTGGCTGTGGGGATATAGTAGCATAGGTCTTGATTGGCTCGTGTATGAGGCTATTTTTGGATGCAATGATAGGTTTGCTCATCTTTTGGAGCCCCTATCAACTATTGGAGACATTTACGATGTTGAGTAAGTCGGTTTGTATGCAGTGTATGTTAGAGCACAATAAGCGCCATTGGAAAGTGATGTTCAGCAAGGAGTGGAAAAAGGGCAATGTAGTGTGTCCAATTCCTGGTCATAGCACAACACCTATAGGCATCAATCAATCTCCCCCTGAGTGGTGTAAGCATTTGGAAGAACATCTCAAGGCGGATGAGGCGAAGTGATGTTGAATAAAGAGGTTTGCAAGAAGTGCATCAATTGTTTCAGAGCTGAAAGGGCTATGCGTTCGGTTCATATAGGCGGGGATTTGGATTTTTCTTGGGATGGGGATGACGAGAAGTTATGGGAAAACGAGAAGCGTGTATCTTGTGGAGTCATATTTTCGTTTTCCATTGAGGCCAATCCTCCTGAATGGTGTCCTTTTTTGTTTGAACATTTATCAAGCAAGGCAGGTCAAGATGTTAAATAGAGAGATTTGCAGAAAGTGTAAAGCCACTAAAGCATTAGCAAAGCGATTCAGAACATTGGATCAAGTATTATGGGTATGTCGGGACTACATGTTAGATGATAAACAGGACGTTCGGACGGCGGCAGATAATCCGCCTGCTGATTGTCCTTTTTTGTTTGAACATTTATCAAGCAAGGCAGGTCAAGATGTTAAATAGAGAGATTTGCAAACGTTGTATTGACAAGCACAAGGCCGATCTGTTTGATGGGTGGGGCATTCATCAGTTTCGGATGTAGTTGAGCATACAATAAGTTGTTGGGCAAGAGATACGGAATAGAGAAGTCTGTAAAATGTAATGACGATGACTTTCATGCAGTGTTTTGTTGTGTGTTCATTGTTTCTCAAAGGGGCATGTTGTGTATCGAGAGAACAAGATGAAAATCTTTTTGCTCAAGCTGGCTGCTCAAGCTGGCTGCTCAGAAGGTTGTCGTCTTCGTAATAGTGTATGACTGCTCTGTTTTTATAGGTCAATGAAAGATTCCATGAGTGTGGTAACGGTTGCATTGTCTGGGAACAGTTGGGCAGCGTTATCCGATGCGTTTGTCACTGCCGAAAAGCGGCTTGGACAATCAGAGAAGTTTTGTGCTTTGATTGTGAGTTGGGATGTTTACTTGATTGTTTGTCAAATAATGCGTAGAGAGTCATTCACCAGTTCGTTGTCTATGTTTTCTGGGCCTGTATTTTCCGATTCATTTGTTACGGTTATGGGTCTTCGTTTGTTTATCGGGCATGATGTAGACAAGAAAAACTTAGCTTTCAAGGTAGCCATGCCTGTGAGGGTGGATGTAGGACTTTGCAGACGTTGTTATGAGGCAAAAGCATGCTCGAATTATATTGAAGTGTTTGAAAGATGTCTTTTCAGGGATGTATTGGTATGTCCGTTTTCTGAGGGAAGATGCAAAGTGAGTGCTTCTATACAGGAACCACCTGATAATTGCCCTTACTTCTTAGAACAGTCGATTATGATTGAGAGTGAGTTGGACGGTTTGGAGTTTTGAATTTCTATCAGTTTGATGAACTTGAATGAGAAATTGCAGCTTTGTCATGTAGTGCGGCGGGGCGTGTTGTGGAGAAGCCATTCAACGGTGTTTTGTGAAGTTGGCAATTTCTTTCAGAAAACACGACACTTTTTGGGTTTGTGGTGATATTAAGGTAGGTTACGAATGACAATTGAAATGAGAGGACATTCACGATGAAATGCGGATGCTTGGTAAAATGGGAAACTCGGAACGGCGTCAGGGTAATAGTTCAACGTTACTCACGCTCGGACGTTGCCTCGGACCTTTCCCATGGTTGGAAATGTCTGGACAAAATGGACCTTGAGCGTTGTGATGGGAATATCGTTGCGACGATAGCCCCTCACACTTACCCTAGTTATTCCGTTGTCGCGCGTTTCCGCTGTGACAAGTGCGGGAATACGGATTTTCGCGAAATCTTAGATGATAACAACGATGTCTCCGATATGGTCACGTCTTACATATCTCGGATAAACGAAGAGGAGGAAAAGGAGCTTATCAAGGCTTTGGAGAATGTTTGAGGCAGAAGTTGAGATTTGGAGATATGGAGAAAAGTGATGGTTGACGATGCTTTGGTTGTTCAGATAGTTGAGAATTTGTCCGAATTGGAACGCCATAACGACTTGTATTTCGATAAGGGAAAGCCAGAGATCACTGATGTCGAGTATGACGCCTTGTTGGCAGAAACAAGCGTACTTGTTTCTGCCCTTCGTAGTGTTGATGCTGAAAACGATCTTGTTTTTGAGGCTGAACGGATTTTCAGTGAAGTTGGCGCTGCGCCTTCGTATGGCAAGAAGGTCACTCATCCGAGACTGATGGGTTCATTGAAGAAGGTTCTCAATGCTCCAGAGATTTTGCTGGAATGGGCTAAAAAGTATAGAGGGAAGTTTGTTGTTGCACCGAAGATTGATGGTCTTGCGGTCCGTCTGGAATATGATGGTGGTCGTCTTGTAGCAGCGGCAACGCGCGGTAATGGTGTTATCGGACAAGATGTTACCGATAACGTTCGCGCTACCAAGTCGATTCCCAACAAGATTTCCATCAAAGAGAAAGTCACGCTGTATGGTGAGGTTTACATGCGGCGTTCGGTTTTTGCGGAGCTTACGGAAAGTGGCAAGGTCAAGTTGGTTTTGCCTCGTGCTGCGGCTTCAGGTTCAATCAATCAGAAGGACCCGAAGAAAGCGGCGTCGCGGCCTGTTGATTTCTTTTGTTATTCTGTCGCAACGAGTATTTGTTCGTTCACTTCCGAGATTCAGATGGCAGAGTGGGTTACGAAGCATTTGCCAGACATAGAGTATGTTCCTCTCAAGGCAACAATGCTGAAAGGTGTAAAGGCCATAGAGAACATTGTCAAGGTATGGGAGTCTGAGCGTTCGGGTCTTGACTATGACATTGATGGTTTGGTTTTTTCTGTCAATGATTTGGTCGTTCAAGAGGAAGCTGGTTGGACAAGCAAAAGGCCGAATGCAAAGATGGCTTTCAAGTTCAAGCCAGAGCAAGCTCAGACAAAAGTGAATGGTATTGGTTGGCAGGTTGGCCGAACAGGCAAGGTTACGCCAGTAGCGCGGCTTGATGCGGTAGTTGTTGGCGGCTGCACAATTAAGAATGCCACGTTGCACAATCTTGCCCGTATTCGCGAGCTTGATTTGGGCATTGGTGATACGGTTATGATTGAGCGCAGCGGTGACATCATTCCGCAAATCGTAAGGATTGTGAAAAAGAATAGTGGTCCTGAGTCTTGGAGTGGCGGCTACATAAACTATCCGCATGAGTGTCCGTGTTGTGGTACTCTTACTCGCGAAGATGGAATAACGGTATGGTGTGATAATCCGAAGTGCGATGCCCAGGTAGAGGATCGTATTATGCACTATCTCAGAAAACTTGAAGTCAAGGGTATTGGTCCGGCAGAGGTTTCTCACTTGCGAAAGAATGGGATGCTCAAAGACGTGGATGACCTTTACAGGCTTGACTTGATGCGGATTGCCGAGATGCCCGGTCACGGCAGGCGGTCTGCTGAGAAGATAGGCGAAGCAATTGAGGCCAAGTCGGAAATCCCATTGGCCATATTTCTTGCGGCTTTGGGCATACATCATTTTGGAAGCAAGGCAAAGGATGTTGTGAAGAATCATCGAACATTGGCAGATGTTCGCCGGGCTACGGCTGCTGACTTCATGACAATTGAAGGCATTGGCGATAAGATTGCCAGCAACATTGAGGAAGGTCTGACATCGTTGTCTGATACGATTGACAGGTTGCTTGAACACGTCACTGTTGTGGATGTTGTGGATGTTATGGGTTCGTTGACTGGCAAAACATTCTGTTTGACTGGTGCAATGTCAAAGCCACGCAAAGAGCTTCAGAAGTTGATTGCGTCGGCGGGTGGCGAATCCAAGAGTAGTGTTGGAAGAGGGCTTGATTATCTCGTACAAGCCGATGCCAGTAGCACTTCGTCAAAAGCGCAAAAGGCTCGTAAACTTGGAGTCTCATGTATTGGAGAGGATGAGCTAATGGGAATGATTGGAGAGTAACGTGCTTCCTGTTTTGCCGAAGACAGACATCTTTTCCCATAAGCCAGATGCTGATAATTTGGATTTATGGGATTCCAGCTTTTTTTGGGATTTGTGTCCTGATGGATGCGGTGTGTATTGCTTTTATGATGCAAATACGGGTGAACCATTATATGTTGGTTCGGCGTGTGCAAGGAGTAGTGACCCATCATCAAGGGGTAACTCGGGAAGAGGTTGAGTGATGAAGGCAGAAAACACAGCTGTTGTTTACAGTGAAAAACAACAAGTATGGTATGTAAATAGCATGATGCATAGAGTAAATGGTCCTGTAGCAATAAGACATTATGGTTATGAGGCATGGTATCTCAATGGGAAGGAGGTGGCTCTTTTTTAAAGGTCGATTTAAGGGGCGCCCGTAGGGGTTTTGACAAATGTTTCTTATTTTTTTGACAAAAAGGTCTTGAGGAATTCAAATATGGACTCGATACCTCGATACCTCAATACCAAGACAAGAGGATGTAATGATGTCGCGAACGAATTTCAGGCGCAACAATCGCCACACAAGTAGTCGAAGAACTGTACCGTTTCTTTCATTTTCCAAATTGGTTGCTGTTGTTACTATTGTTGCCATTATTCTTGTAGTGGTTTGGAGTCGTGTGACAGTTCCCGTCGTTACAGAAAAGATATGCGATAGTCCTCAGCAGATGTTAACAAAAGCCCGTATTTGGTCTCGGAAACATCCTGATGATTACGCGGGCAACGTTAACAGATTTCGAGATGTGCACCTCAAGTACACAGGATCATCACAAGCAGCCGAAGCCTATGTGGAACTCAAGCAATGGCAAGATGAATTAAACGCACGTAATGCTCTTAAGACAATAGAAGCATCGCAAGTAAATAACACTCAGAACTCCATTAGGATTGAGGCATCCTATTCAGACATAGCCACACGATACGCTAACACAAAAGCCGGCAAAGAGGCCTCACAACGTGTCGTGTCCCTAATATCTATCCGAAACCAAAAGTTTGCATTAGACCTTTACAAAGTAAACGATGCTGCTGACAACGCAGTAAAACAAGACGATTACTGTAAAGCTCTATTCTTTTATGACGATCTCGCTTCTCGCTTTACAAGCCCTGATGCGATAGTGAAGATCAACAAAGGGCGCAATAAAATCAAAGTTGCCGCTTGGGAAAAGTTTAAGGAGATAAGAAAGCAGGGTGAGGAACTGCTTTCTGCAAAGAAGTTTGATGCAGCGAAAAGAATTATAGAACCAACTTTTTTCTTTGGTATTGACGATGTAGGACTTGCGGCGGCAGCCTTTAGGCGTAAAGTTAATGATACTCTTTCCGAAATCAAGAGTATTGATCCCAACCTTTCCGAATCTCAGATTAAGGTTCTTCGGAAAGAGTTCATGGCACCCATCGAAATTGCAGCCGAAGCTAAACAGTACATTACAGCATATCGAATCTGCGACGATCTTATCGAATGCTGTCCCTATAAGTTTGAAGAAGTTTTAGAAGATCGTTCGATCATCCTGAAATATCTTGCTCTCTTTCAACGGGAAGCCATCAACACCATCAAAGAAACTGACCCTCCCCTTAATACCAAAGGCGTTTCACGGCATCTTCCCAAAGGCATCTTGGTAGGCGCCGATGAAGAAGGGCTTAGTATACAGACCAATTCGGGTAAGACTAAGGTACTTTGGTCTGACCTTAACAAAAGCACGATGATAAAAATTATTCACACCTTTGTCAACGAGAATACACCTAACAACAAGTGTCTTATGGGAACACTATATAGCGAGCTTGGTTACACGAAAGGCGCACTCAAATTATTTGATGAGGCAAAGAAGACAGGAGCAAACATTGAATCTTTCCAAGTAGTCTTGATTAGGTGCCAATCTTCTCAGAAAACTTCAGAAAAATCAAAACAAGAGAGCTTTGCCGAAAAGGCATTTATTACTCTCAAAAATAAGATAAAATTGAAAAAATGGTCTGACGCCAAGCGGATTCTTGGGATACTTGACACAAAGTATTCGTCAACTAAATTCTATGGATGCAAATCTAAAGCTCTTGTTCCAATGGCTGAGACTATTGCCGTTGGTATGTCTGTATGTCCAATGTGTTTAGGTAGGGGCGTTGTAGATTGCCCTCATTGTGTTAATGGTCATAGATTGCGTCCGTGTCCGCATTGTGTCAATCATAACGTAGCAGCAAAAAGGTTTTGCAAACATTGTAAGGGAAGTGGATTTGTTACCGATCCAAGACGCTGTCCCACATGTCGTGGTCGTGGAGTGTTGCCGTGTCCCAGATGTAATGCGACAGGAAAACGACCGGGTTACTGACCAACGTCATTATTCATCTTAACTTCAGCCATAAGCATAAAGTGGAGGCAAACAAAGTAACTTTAGGCCTGCTATTGTTCGTCCTGATGGTTTTAGAGCATGTGAAAAAAGAATGAAAACTGAAAAACTCCTATTGTATTTTACAGTGAAAACTACAAGTATGGTGTAATAAGGATGGCAAACGTCATAGAGTAGGTGGACCAGCAGTGATTGCTTCAGATGGCAGTCAGTATTGGCATCTCAATGACGACCTTCATAGAGATGATGGCCCAGCCGTTATATATTCCAATGGTTATAAGGCATGGTATCTCAATGGCAAGCAAGTGGATCAAGAAGAGGCTGCGAATTTGATTGATCCTACTTGGATAGAGTTGGCGAAGGCGCTCATTGAAAGAATACAGTTGTTTATGAAAGGATGGTTGCGTGAATGAACTTCTTTGTGTGCTTAACTTTTCGTTCAACGGCGAGGTCAAAGTTGATAAAACGGTATTACGTTTATCAGTGATGAGTTGATGCAATGGAGTCCAAACATAAGGGCATTATAATGGTGGCAATGTGGCTTGCTGTTGGCGTCTCGATTATCAGTGAGGAACAGTTGATGGAGATGATGTAGTTTCATTCGTTTGAATGACTTGGATTGGAACTGAAAAGGGAGTAATTTGATGGTTTGTCAAACTTGTGGTAGCGAGCGTGTTGCGAGCGTGTGTGCCAGGTGTAGTGAATGGCGTGTAAGTGATCCGTCTGATCATGGGACAAAAAACGGTAAGTGTTTTTGTGGTGACAACATGGACTTTGATGTATGTTTGGATTGCGGACAGATGCAGGGCAAGTGGCCGGCTCCTACTAAAAGGTGAAACTTTTTGGTCTTTGGGTGATATAAAGGCAGAAGTTGAGGTTAGAAGAAGGAAAAAATGGAGAAAGAAGAAGGATGTAGAGATATGGCTAGTGATGTGGTTGTTCCTGTTGTAGCGATTCAGGGGATTCGTGAGCATTCTAACGCTGATTCCTTGGAACTCTGTGATGTTTTGGGGTACCAGATGTGTATTCCGAAGGGGCGCTACAAAGATGGTGATGTTGTTGTGTATTTCCCTTCGGATGTTTTGATCCCTTTGAAATGGGCAGAAGAGTTTGGTGTTGCGAGGTTTTTGATTGGCAAGAATCATGACAGGGTTGGCAAAATAAAGCTCCGTGGTGAACCGTCATTTGGATTGGTAGCACCGATTCCAGCCGGTCAAGATTGGCAAGTTGGTGACAATGTAGCTGAGTTTTTTGGAGTAACGAAGTATGAGCCGCCTATTCGTGTAAGACCTGGCGATCAAGCAGCGTATGATTTGGAGATCGATTCGCAATTCAGGCGGTATACCGACATTCAAAATGGTCGTATTTTCATCGATTATTTTGAAGAAGGTGAAGAGGTTGTTGCCACTGAGAAAATCCACGGAACGAATTCGCGAGTTGGCATAATTGATGGCGAGCGTGTTGCTGGTTCAATGTCATACCGCAGGAAGCCTCCAGAAGCCCCGGAAACGACTTCAAACAGGAAGACCAAGGTTTGCACGTATTGGTTTCCCTGGGAGGTTATAGGGGTAGAGAAGCTGCTTACAGAGCTTGGCAAAAGCTATCGTTCTGTTGTTTTGTATGGTGAGATATGCGGCAGGTCAATTCAGCGGTCTCATGATTATGGTACAGGCAATAGTCTTGGGTATCGCGCATTTGATTTGTGTTTCAATGGCAAGTTTGTAGGCGTTGATGATTTCATTGGTTTTTGCGAGCGTTTTGACGTTCCAATGGTTCCTATTCTATATCGTGGTGCTTATGATTTGAAGACAATCCTATCATACGCGGATGGCAAGACAACGGTTTCGGGCAATCATTGTCGTGAGGGTGTTGTCGTGAGGCCGGTTCATGAGCGTTTTGATGAGAAATTGGGCAGTCGTCTCATTTTGAAGTATATTGGGACGGAGTATTCATTGTCCAAACATTCAGACTTTACGGATGTGTGAAAATGAAGACAGAAAAAGATTCAGTAGTTTTCTATAGTGAACAACCTCAAGTTTGGACAAATAAAAATGGCGAATATCATAGGATAGGTGGTCCAGCGATTATTTTTCCAGGTGGTTATCAGGAATGGTGTTTGAAGGGTAGACTTCATAGGATAGGTGGTCCAGCAGTTATTTTTTCTGATGGTTATGAGTCTTGGTTTCTCAATGGGAAGAAAGTAACTCAAAAAGAGGCTGAAAGATGATTCAAGAACAAGAGTCAGTTGTTTTCTATTGTGTAAAAGAGCAAGTTTGGAAAAATGAAAATGACGAATTTCACAGATTAGGCGGCCCAGCCGTTCTCTATCAATATGGAACTCAGTATTGGTATGTGAATGGCAAACTTCACAGATTAGGTGGGCCAGCACTTATTAGATCAAGTGGCTCTCAGTTTTGGTTTCAGAATGGTAAATGCCATAGAGTCGATGGCCCAGCAGTTATCAAACCAGATGGTTCTCAGTATTGGTATCTCAATGGCAAACTTCATAGAGTAGATGGCCCAGCAGTTATCAAACCAGGTGGTTATGAGGAATGGTATCTCAATGAAAAGAAAGCAACTCTAGACGAGGTTGAAAGATGACAATTCAAGAAGATTTTGTCGTTTTCTATAGTGAACAGCATCAAATTTGGTTTGAGAATGGCAAACTTCATAGATTGCATGGCCCAGCGACTATAAAGTCAGATGGTAGTCAGTATTGGTTTAAGAATGATAAACGACATAGAATAGGTGGTCCAGCCATTCTCTATCCAGGTGGTGCTAAATCTTGGTATCTCAATGGGAAGTCAGTAACTCAAGACGAGGCTGAGCGATGACAATTCAAGAAGATTTTGTCGTTTTTTATTGTGAAAAAGAACAATTTTGGAGAAATGAGAATGGCCAATATCATAGAATAGGTGGCCCAGCCGTTCTCTATCCAGACGGTAGTCAATTATGGTGTCAGGATGGCTATGTACGCAGGTTTGATGGACCGGCTGTTTTAGAATCTGATGGTAGTCAGTATTTGAATGGTAACCAAGAAAGCAGTTGAAGGATGATTGAGGAACAAGATTCAGTTGTGTTTTATAGTGATGAAAATCAAGAATGGTTTTTGAATGGCTATCCTCACAGGCTTGATGGGCCGGCAGTTGTTGAACCTGATGGTAGTCAAGAATGGTGGGAAAATGGCGAGTTACATAGGATAGGTGGCCCGGCAGTTATATGGCTTGATGGAATTCAGTATTGGTACATTAATGGCGAGTTACACAGGGATGATGGTCCGGCTGTGATTGATCCTAATGGTAGGCAGTCATGGTACAAAAATGGTAAAAGAATAAAATGAAAATCCAAGAAGAGTCTGTTGTTTTCTATAGTGAAGAACATCAAGTATGGGTAAATAAAAATGGTTTTTTACACAGGCTTGATGGTCATGCAATTCGTTTTGAAAAAAGGGAGGATTTTTTGTAATTTTCTCATTCCAAGGTGATATGATAGTAGTTCGGTAACACCAAAGATGAATTGGAGGTTTTTCTGATGGTACGTAATGTAAGTGTTGAAGATTTGCAGAATGAGGTCGGCAATTACGTCATCATTTGGCGTGACATGAAGAAGACCATTATCAGAATCCTAGGGGTCAAAATCCTAGGCGTAGAGGACAAAAACCTAGGCGTAGAGGGCGTAGAGGGCGTAGAGGGCGTAGTTGTAGAGGTTGTAGAGGACAACAAGGTTGTAGAGGACAAAAATCTAGGCGTAGAAGGCGCAGAAGACAAAAACCTAGACGTAGAGGGCGTAGAGGGCGTAG
>Ga0307928_10001262_pt1 | contig 19144 bp, 30 predicted proteins | sample AceLakmetagen232_FD_201815 | JGI IMG/M metagenome (GOLD analysis project Ga0307928, IMG submission 201815) | Saline water microbial communities from Ace Lake, Antarctica - #232 | ecosystem: Environmental > Aquatic > Non-marine Saline and Alkaline > Saline | place: Antarctica: Ace Lake... | reverse complement strand
CAGGGTTCGACGAGGCCAAGCCCACCGACTAACCAACCCCCGCCCGACCACGGGCCGAAAGGGAACACCATGACTGACCGCGAATTCATCGACACCATCCGGGCCGCCCTGGCCCTGGCCCGCCCGCAAGCCTAGCCTCCTGCCCTTGACCTGTAGCCTTTCCCCCCGCTTTCCCCCCGCTTTGACCCCTACAAAGGAGCTGCATTATGACTAGCGAAAGCCTTCTCTCCGCTGCCGACGTTGCCGACGCCCGCTTGAGCGCAGCCGCACCCGCGATGATGGCGGGGCTGGAAAGCGCTGTTACATTACTTGAGGGTATCAATAGGGCCTTTTATGTCGACGGCAAACGCAAGGCCCTGCTCCCCGTCATGGCCCAGACAAAACCACTGTTGGACGTTCTCCGCGCCACCCTGGCCCTGGCCCGCCCGCAAGCCTAGCCCTAACCCCCGTGAGGGGAGAGAAGAGAATGAACATGTCGAACATGAGCTACTGTCGTTTTGAGAACACGCTCGCTGGCCTGCAAGACTGCTACGACGTTGGCATGGAGGATGATCTGGCCGGAGTAGAGGACGCTGCTCGCAAGGCGATGATCCGGCTCTGCTGCGACATCGCCATTGACTACGGCTATGCGATTCAGCGAGACATCAGCGACAACACGTAGCCCCCCAGCCCCAGGGGCGGACCCCCTAGCCTGAAGGAGAACAAACGATGAGAAAAGCAAGCATCCGTATCGGGGCCGTGTACATGGCCAAGGTCAGCGGGACTGTCGTTCCCGTGCGTATCATTAACGAGAGCATCTACGGCGGCTGGAACGGGATCAATGAAGTCACGAACCGTTCCGTCCGCATCAAGTCAGCCAGGCGGCTTCGCCGCGAAATCTGACTAGAAGGAGAGACGACGATGGGTGATCCGACGGATAAAGAGGAATGGAATGGCGATAACGTACTGCGTGAGGCCATTGGCTATATGTCGATGACTAAACTCCAGCTCGCGCGACTCGCAGCAGATGCTGACGGCGAATCATCAGTCAGCAGCTTCATGCAATGGTCTAAGCCGATGCTCTTCGGTTTTGTCATTGAGCACTACCCTTGCTGGAATGACTAGAAGGAGAGACACGATGAACTGGTTTGATAAAATGCTGATCCTCTCACGACACCAACCACAGCTTGCGGCGATTCTTCCGGAAAATAGCTGGGGAGCCGATAGGAATACCTACGGGCATGAGCAGTCCCTTCGGCGTCCCGTCCGTATCGTTTCGGTCTACACGGCCAGCATCTGCCGGAGCATCCTGGGCAGGCATCCGATGGCTCTGCGTGAACCGCCCGAGGAACGCAGCCCAGAATCGCAGTATATGAGGAATGGTCTCGCTCGTCTTCTCCGCGATATGCGGAGCCGTGGCCTGGGGGCCGAGGAAGTCCGCGATGCTGCGGAAGCCATCCAAGCGAACCCGTATGGGCGAGCTGTACCAATCAACACCGAGCCAGAAGCTGAGCAAAACGTCCAGGTACGCCGCTAACGGCGTTTCCGGACAGGCAGCGTATGCTAGTATTGATTCAGACAACAACGTCTTACAACGCGAATCTTGAAGGAGAATAAACGATGAGCAAACCCAAAGTGAAAATGGTTGGCGAGGACAGCAATGCTTTTTCTATCCTTGGACGATGCCAACGGACAGCCCGCAAGGCAGGTTGGAACAAAGAACAGACAGAGGAGTTCATGCGGAAAGCAGCGGACGGGGACTATGACCACCTACTCCGTACCGTCATGGAAGAGTTCGATACGGACGGCGATTCGGAGAACGACTGGGAGGATGAGGATACGCAGGATGATGAATGGGGCGATGACGAATGAATGACAAAGACCTAAGAACGTTCCTCCGCCGCGATCCGCTGGCCGAGGCCGAACAAGCAACAGGGAAATCATACAAGGATGATGACGAAACCATGCAGATTGGTTTCGTTTCCCATCTGTTCAAAACCCAGTCTGCCGACCGTCTTCTCAAGGAACGCGGTGATACCCGCTTTTCCATGACCACTGAGGACTACCTGGCTGCCGTTCGAGACATGGGATTCGAGCAGGTCCTGCACGTTCCGTTCATTGATGAGAAATGGAGCAACGAAGACGAGTCTTTATTCATCCTGTTCCACGAAGAGTCTGGGGCGTTGCTCAGCTTCGATACGTTCAAGGGAAACCGCAACGGTGGCAGCGTCTACTACAACTGGAAACCCCGGCTGAACGAAGAGGGCAAACCGGCTGATGGCTGGCATGACTACGTTTCCTCCGGCGGCTTCACAGATCAAGGGAGTTGGGTGTGGTACGGTAATCATGACTGCCGCGAGGCCCTAAGCCTGAACCTGCGTGGGCTGGCTGAACACGGCGAGTTCGTTTCGCCCTGGATCAAGTCCCCATTCCTGTGGCTTCTGCATCACGGCGACAGCGATAAGAAAGGCTACGACTACAAGACGATCAATGCATCGCGGATCGTTTTGCTACCCAACCACGTAAGGAAGGCAATTACACCATGCGAGACGAAGACCTAATCGTGGCGTTGCTGGCCGTCCACAATGAGATGCCGCCCGGTACGCGAAACCAGGCGAGGATTGCGTTGATGGAGCAACACGCCTACAAACTGTTGACGCCAGCGGCCTGCGTTGACTACTACGAACGAGACCTTGACGAACGCCTATTCCTCGCAGGACAGGCGTTGAGGAGCTAAAACAATGCCACATGAAATCAGCATCGCAGCCGACGGCAAAACCTACGAGATGATGTATTACGGCGAGACGCCCTGGCATGGCCATGGGCAGGCGATTGACCACGCCGCAACGTCAGAGGAAGCGTTGAAGTTGTCCGGGCAGGATTGGACAGTTGAGAAGGTTCCCATCTATATTCGACAAGAATCCGATGACTTCGGACGAACCAACATCTCCCCCGAACTGAAGAAGTACGCTACGGTTCGGTCGGACAAGCCCGCTCCGGACAACGCCCTAGGCATCGTCGGGCCTTCATACGTCCCGATCCAGAACAAGGATCTCTACAGGCTCTGCGACCGGATCGTGGGTGACGGGCAAGCCTGCTACCACACCGCTGGCGTCCTCCAAGGTGGACGTCGGGTCTGGACGATGCTCAAACTGCCGGGCGGGATCATGGTGACGGACAATGATGTTGTGGAGAAGTACCTTGTCCTCACCAATCCGCATGACGGATCGGAAACGGCCCGGATGTTCTTTACGCCGATCAGAGTCGTCTGCATGAATACCCTGTCCGCTGCCCGGCGATCCACCAATATCACGGCCAGCGTCCGGCATACCGGAGACATCAACGTAAAATTCGAGCAAGCAGCCGAGTTGATCGGCATTGCTTCTTCGGTATTCGACAAGACTGCTGAACACTACAAGACCCTCCGTGGGTACTCGCTGACCAGCGATAAGGTTGCGGAATACTTCGCTACCGTCTTCCCGTCCAAGGTGGGTGCCCAGCGGGACTTCATGGCACCACGGCGGGCCAAGGCCACCTACCTATTTGAACAAGGCAAAGGCAATGACCTGCCGGGTACACGAGGGACGGCATGGGCTGCGTACAATGCCGTTACGGAATGGGTGGACCACGCTCAGTTTCCGAAGGCTGCCCCAGCCAAGCGTTTCGAGAAAAGCTGGTGGGGCGTAGGAAACGAGTTGCGACAGCGGGCGTTCCGCGAAGCAATCAAAATGGCTACCGTATAATGATACCTGAAGGAGAAATCAAATGAAGACTTCCAACAATACAATCGCCAAGTTACGGCTGTTGCTTGCGGCTGCTACGCCGGGTCCGTGGGAATGCAGAGGCTCGTGCATTATTGCTACAGTCAACGATACCGAAGATCAAATCCTTACAGCGTTTAGTCTTGAAGCGGGACGTGACGCTGATTGCTCAAACGCTGCTATTACCGCCGAATCCCGCAATGCCCTACTTCCGCTCTTGAACGACCTGGACGCGGCGAGGACCGTAATCGAAGAGGTTATTCAGGCTGCCGATACAAGGGCTGATCCAGACGGCATGATTGACCTTCCGTTGTACAACCGTCTTCGAGCTTGCATCTTTGAGGAGATGACAGAGTTTGTTAAAGAAGAAGACCAACGGCAGATAGATATTGACGCCCTGTCCGACCCTAACTAAGAAGGAGAATGAACGATGGGAACGAATTACTATTGGTATCCACAGGAGCCATGCCCGCATTGCGGGCGGACGTATGAGCCGATCCATATCGGTAAGTCCTCCTGCGGCTGGGTTTTCTCCCTGCACGTCTACCCGCCGGATATTTGGGAAGAGGATGCTCTCGTTATCAACGACATCGCCGACTGGGAAATGCTGTGGCTGTTGAAACCCGGATCATACATCGAGGACGAATATGGAAAGAGAGTTACTCCTGATGAGATGCACGCTGTAGTCACAGAACGGGATAGGGAAGAACCGTGTAATTGGTCCCAGGAAATGCTTGATCGTAATCACGCTGAACTTGGGCCGAACAATCTTGTTCGATCTAAGATCGACGGGAGGCATTGCGTCGGGCAGGGCGAAGGAACGTGGGATCTGAGCGTAGGAGAGTTCTCGTGAAACTGATCTATTGCCCTAAGTGTCAAGATGTAGTTCGGCTTCAGGACGTTCAACGTAAATGCCAATGTGGACTATCCTGGGGCCGGTATACGGATGAACTCAACGCTGTATATGGTGGCCTGGCCGTTCCGTTAGGTTTCGACAACCACGACTTCCTCCTGGCCTTAGATGACCAACCCGTCAATGACTGGCACGGCGGGGCAAAGTTTGATGCCTTCGTGATCCCTGAGAAATGCAAGACGTTCAAACGAGAAGGAGACTAAGATGGATATGATTTCTGCGTTCATGCTGCACGGCGGTCTGTTTTTCACGTTCCTTGTCTACTCGAACGCTCAGGTTGCCGGGAACCCAAAGTTTTGCGGACCACTTCCAGTGTTGCCGATGGGTTTGTCTGCATTCTTCTGGACCGCTTTTTGGTATAGTCGGACGCTATGATCTCACGCGACCGACTCCACTCCATCCTGTCCGCCCTTCGCATTGCATATGAGGATACGGGCAAGGCCGTCAACGTTGACTGCCCGTTCTGCATGTCCCAACGGACAGGCCAACGCGACACGGAACGCCGATGCGGCGTATTTGTCGAGTCCGGCCGGTTCCACTGTTTCCGTTGCCACCGGACGGGCAATCTTAGACACCTGCTCGTTATCGGCTACCATATAGATCAAGACGCCTTTGATCGCATCGTCAGCGGGCAATGGCGTGATGATGCCGTGTCCACCGATCTGACTGCGGCGGTCCGGCAAAGACTCGCGGGTAGATCGGTTGAACCAGAGGAGAAAAAGCCCCTGGAGCCGATGCCGCCTGAGTCCCGTAAGGTGAACGCAGAGGCCCTGGCGGACTCGTCTGTCCTGAGGAGATTCCTCAAAAATAGACGGATCAGCCTGGATACATGCGAGACATACGAAGCCAGGTACGTCGGCGGGATGGGCTGGTATGCTCATCGACTATGCTGGCCCGCGTATAATGACCAAGGCGTTCTGGTGGCGTGGCAAGCACGCGACTTGACCGGCAAGGCCAAAAGGAAATACCTGAGTCATGGTGATACAGGAGGCGTCCTATACTGGTCGGCTGAAGTTAGGCCGCCGGGTAGGATATACCTTGTAGAAGGCGTGTTGGATTGCTGGCGTATGGAGCATTCGTGCGTTGCCAGTTTTACCAAGGATCTGACGATGAAACAGCGGCGGTCGCTGCTTGCAGATACCGCTGTGAAGGAACTAGTATTGTGCTGGGACTCAGACGCCTGGCGTCAGTCCCTTCGTGTAGCAAGAGAACTAGCTCCGGTACTGCCGCGGGTCGGGCACGTTAGACTACCGGACGGCGAAGACCCAGATTCAATGGGGGCTGACGCTATTAGGAAACTGGAGATATCATGGGCATGAACGTAAGCGAAGATTGTTGTGAAGAATGCGGGCGGGAAATGCAATTGGAATGCGTTCACTGCCGAGACGCATTTGAAGATGATTTGCTCGTTAAACTGAAAGAAAGAAATGAGCTTGGTAGGCGTATGGCGGAATGCTTTCGGAAACTGTTCGGTTGTTTCGATAGCGAGGAAGAGGTCGGGACGGATGGCTTGATGGACCTTCTAGTACTTGGGAGCAACGTCAAGAACGGCTTGCGACTACTTAAACAAGCAGACGCTATCTGGAAGAAGGAGAACGACGATGGCCAAAACACGAATGATGCTGATCCAGGACCTTCCGATCAGTCCGGAGCATGGGGCGACAGTGGGTAGGGAGTTCGACGTTATCCGTATAGGAAAGGGCAAGGTATGGTTCATGGGTGACACTGGTGAAGAGTGTGCCGCATTCTTTCGTGAGTGCGTGATAGAGAAGGTGGAAGATGAGCCCTAAACCTCATAAGAAACCGACGAAACAAGACTATATGCAACACCGGAGAGCTTCTCAGTGGACGCCTGGACCGATCCCGCCAACGTGCACGGTCCGAATGTTTCCAAACCCGTATACGAAGAAGCCGGTAAACATTACCGTCCTACGACATTGGGGTATTGGAGTTCATTATTGGGTTATTATGCACGAAGGTGAAAACCCGTTATGGAATCCCGATAAGCGTGTATGGACTAAGTACTATGATAATAAAGAATCTGGCGGTCAATGTCTGTCTAAGCAGTGCAAGACAGTAGTTGCGGCGGAACGGTGGGTAGCCAAAATGCTCAAAACAGAATTCCCAGCAGAAACCCATGAACCCGAGCACGAAGTAACGGATGTACCATGGTGTTATGGGGAAGGTGATTAAATGGGCGTAGCCCAAGAGCTGAATCAGCATCTACAGGACGGCATGGTCCTGCTTGCTATTCGTGATACCAACTTCTGTAAGATCATCAGTGGTAGGCTTGACCCGTCGCTGGCCACATCTAGCCTGACGGAAGACCTACTGCGGTTATCGTTTGATTACTTCAAGGTGACTGGCGAGGCCCCAGGCGATCATATCCAGGATGAGCTGGACCGTTTCCTAGCCACGCAGACGGATGACAGAAAAGAACAGTTCGAGAAGTATCTGGATAGGCTTGCTGAGACACACCTACCGAACCACAAATACCTGATAGGCCGACTCGATGACTTCATTCGCATACGTGCCCGCGAGGACGCCATACTCAAAGCGGCCGATCTTCTACAGGAAGGACGGGCCGATGAGGTAGATGCCTTATTGTCCACCGCGATGAAGGCGGGCCTGCCGGAAGCCGATGATTCCGTCCACTACTTCAAAGACTTTTCCGGAGTGTTGGAACGGGATGATTGCCCGGACCTACTGATGCCGACCGGCATGAGGGGCCTGGATAAGCTGATCGGCGGATATGGCCGTGGACGCCTTGTTGTGACGTTGGGCGGGTACAAGGCCGGAAAGAGTTGGTGGCTGCTACATACGGCCATGACGGCCGCGAGACACGGCCTCAGGGCATTGTATATCAGTCACGAGAATACAAAGGAAGAAACAGAACTCAGAGCCGACATGATGAGGACCGGACGCGGCTGGGGCCGGGCTGTTGGCCAGAAGGTGAAGTACCTTGTTCAGTTTGACGACCACGGAGTACATCGCCTGAAGTGGCGGGAGCGTCATGTTGATTCAATCTACGAATCGCCCAAGAGAGTAATTGCTGCCCGTAAGGCATACGCCCGTTTAGGTGGGGACCTGATTATCAAGAAGTTCCCGGCTGGTCGATGCTCACCTGCCCAGACGGATCAGTACCTTGACTACCTTGAGGAATACGAAGGCTGGACGCCAGACGTTATTCTCATCGACTATGTAGACATCATGGACCTATCCTCATTCTCACAGGATACGCGACACCAGATCAACGGCGGGTATCTGTGGGCAAAGGGATTGAGTGATGAACGGAACGTCCTAGTCTGCACGGTAAGCCAGGTTCAACGGGCCGCATTGAAACGTAGAAAAGTCACCGAGAAACACGTCGCAGAAGAGGCAAGAAAGATTGCCCACTGCGATCTGATGCTGGCTATCGGACGGGACGAAACAGACACGGTAAACAACCTGGCTTCGATGAACGTATTGGTCAATCGTACCGGGCAGCAAGGCGGGACCGTCCTGTTCAGTTTGTGTTACGATATAGGACAATTCTGCAAGGCAAGCTGGCCGCTGACGAGTGCATTCGATGAGGAAGTCGGGGGCTGGTTGAACGAGAACGGATTTGAAGCAGACGCTAACAAAAAGGATGGTTGATATGGAACACGTTCGACCTCGATGGTGGCGAAATAGAATGGAGAAGCAGAGACCGAAGAGTCGTGGTACGTGGTGTTTTTACTGCGATGCCTGTGTTGTCTTTCCCGGACAGCGTTGTCCCGTTTGCAAACATCGCTTTCACAGACAGTCACAAAAGCCGATCCGACATACCCGAATCGCGTAAAATGAAAGAGAAGGAGAACGACTATGAGCGGACATTACAAGCTAGACGGACACAAGACAGTTTTCGTACATGACTTTGTAGAGTGGTCGATATGGTTTGAAACCGCTGATCGGGTTGTACGCAGGGATCATATTGGAGACATCGAAGTAATCGAAGTATCCACCGTCTTCCTTGGACTCGACTACGCATATCCAAGTGACCGTGAAGTCCAGCCATTGCTATTTGAGACAATGATATTTGGCGGACCGTTGGATGAGGAGTGCCGCCGCTACGAAACATGGGATGAAGCTGAAGCAGGACATTTGGAAATGCTTGCAGAAGTTCAAACCTCAATGAGCGCCTAAGACGAGTGAACTACAAATCCCTCACAGAAGATGATGTCCGTGATATTCTCGCAGACGAGCCATTCGCAACGGTTCCGCTGTGGCATCAGGGCGTGACGTTAATATGGGCCGCTGATCGGAAGACCAAGAGAATCTGCCTATGGCATGATGTAGGTACGGGTAAGTCCCTCACGGCCCTGTATCTTCACGACGTTTGGGAATCAAAGAAGCTGTTGATCGTCTGTCCGAACTCGGTAGTGGAATCCTGGGAAGAACAGATCCAGCAACACCGGCCGGACCTGTCCGCGTATGTTCTTCGTGAGTCAATGGCGTCCCGCCTTGATACGATCAGCGAAGAGAATACTGGCCCGGTCGCATTCATCTGTAACTACGATGGCCTGCACGGCATGTTCGGTAAGCGGGTTCCAATCAAGAACTCCGATGGATCGGTTACAAAAAAATGGGTGCTGGATAGGACGGCTCTTGATAACGCCGATATTGACGCTATCGTTTTCGATGAGTGTCACTATCTCAAAAGTCCTAGAGCGAAACGTACCCGCGTATGCCGCGAGCTGTCCAAACGTGCTGAGCACGTCGTAGCCATGACGGCAACGCCCATCGCTACGGGTGAGATCGATCTATGGGGCCAGTTCGACGTCTTAGACGGTGGCTCCACGTTGACGGCCTCCAGGGGCTTATTCCTCCGAAGATGGTTTGAGAAGCGTGGTGGCCGGTTCGGAACTTGGGAAATCCAAGACGAACCCGCCCGACTGGATATGCTGCGGCGGACGGCCCGCTGTACTATCCGGTTCGGGCGAGACGAATGTCTGGATCTTCCCGAACGCATCTATGAGGAACGTCGCTGCGATCTGTCTGCTGAACAGCTATCAGAGACTACCAATGTCGTAGAAGAATATGTTGATGATCCGTTGCAGATCGGCAACAAACTTGCTCAGGTCGCTGGTGGCTTCATTATCGAAGGTGAGACAACCAGACGGTTCAAGACGAATCCGAAGATCGACTTACTCACGGCCGTCTTAGAAGAAGTACCGAATGAGAAAGTCATCGTTTTCCACGCATACGTTGAGGAAGGCCGGATGATTGAAGAGCAATTAGCGAAGGACAAGATCAAGCATATTGGCCTCCGCGGCGAGACGGCGAACGATACCTGGAAGGCCTTCCGTGACGATCCAGACTGTCGCGTACTCGTCGCCCACCCAAAATCGGGCGGGGAAGGCCTGAACCTCCAGTGTGCCAGCACCGTCATTTTTTTCAGTCACGGCTGTTGGGGTGCTCACGTACGCGAGCAGTGCGAAGGCCGCATCTACCGACAAGGCCAGCGGAATCGCTGTCTATTTGTCGATCTTATGGCCCGTGGTAGCATTGATGAGAAGCGTCTTGATACCTGCCATTCACGGGCTGATCTCCTCGCAAAGATTCTCGCCTACGCCCAAGATTTCCGGGTCGATGTTCGTACCGATCGCGTATAATGTAGTTGAACGTTCAATGCAGTGGACCTTTGTCGGGCGGGACGGAGTGTGTTTTCTCCTTCCTGCTCCTCCCGCCCGGCAATAATATGGAAGGAGAAAGCCATGTCCACAATAGACTCAACCGTTATCGGGATTCCCCCGATAGAACAATTCTATGACTTAATCTGGCAGAATGTCAATTACTGCTGGGGTCGTATGTGCATCCCCCGTCCAGCCAAAGAAGACTTATTCCAGGAGGGTGGCGTTGCCTACGCACGGGCAGCCCAGCGATTCGATCCGGATAGGGGGCTCAAATTCATCACGTTTTTCTACTGGACGCTGCAAAACCACCTCGCCGGTCTCCTCCGCAAATCCCACACGCTACGCTGGAAGGCCCGTGGTTTACAAATGCACGATGAGGAAGCATTTGAAGACCTTCAGCATCAGCCGACATTTGATGACTACCAAGACCGGATCAGTGAGCGGTTCTACTATCAGGTCAGTCGTGATGCTATGAAGCTGATCCGTTGCTTCCTCGACCCGCCCAGCCAGTTCAACAAATGGGCCAGTAGGACGTACCCACGAGACCTGAAAAGCCCGAGAAGGATTCTTCACGCGGCATTCCGCTGGCTGCAATGGGATCGCCGTCGCCGGGCCAACGTCCTGGCCGAGCTACGGCAGGCCATGCAGGACCCGCAAGAGCCCGCCTGTACGGCGGTTTAACGGCGTTTCAAGGCATACCCCGTATCGTTAGGCCGAATTAGGGCAGGACGGCTTAGAACGCATTTTCGAGAAGGAACTCACAATGACAAACCCCGATAGAAACGGAGCACGGACAACCACCATTTACCTGAGCTTTTTGCTGCTTGGCATGATAATCTACGCAATCCTACGCGAGGTCGCGGCGTACCGCGTATAATGGATGTGAAAGCAACGCTCATTGACAATCAAATGGGGAAACTTGGACAGGCCTAACGACTTGTATTGGCCTGTCAATCGCTGGCGTACGATACCTGCACCACCGGGAGGATCTCGGCCACGCCAGCATCTCATTGACGCAACCGCCCACCCGCGGAGTGGCGGAATACAAATAACCGCAGGCTGACATTGCATGATCTCCTTTCTCATAGCCCTCGTCATTCCCTTGTCGGGAGTGGCGGGGGCTGTTTTTTATGCGCAAAAACTGAGAGACTTGCGTATAATGGAAATGAAGGAGCACGAAATGTTAGCCGTGACTAAACACATGTGGCCCAACGAACTTGTTTGGACGATGATTGATGAAGCTACTGCCGCGGGAATTTGGATGGGATTCTTAGCTGGTATTCTAGTAACGACTTTCATCGCTTGGTTGTTGACTAGAAGCAGCCATCGGGACATACAAACTCCCGTCGCTTGAGGGCGTCGTATAAGTCGATGCCTTGACACGTCGGTTTCTGCCCGGCTTCCTTGTCCAGGTGGATACAGGCCATGCCGCAGCCGGAAACCTGTACGCAGGTTAGCCAGCGGTGGGTTCGGGCGTACTTCACTTTGCCTTCATCGAACAGCCGGGCAATCGTCCTTCGCTTGCGGATACCCGCTTCAACGGGGTTGGCCTTTTTGCAAGTCATGTTTATCTCGTTAGCCGAAAGTGATTGTAACTGTATCGCCTGGGCAGGTAAGGTCGCCCGTACATACGGCAGTTCCAGTAATATCACCATCGGTGCAAGACAGGTCTGCGTCGGCATTGATGAAGGTAGTTTCCGCATCGCCGTTCGTGACAGCTACGTTCCACACTTCAGTTACCCTATAATAGCGCACATCTGCGAACCAATTCCCGTCGCCCCAGTTCCCCCAACTCCATAAACAGTTGGTCCCTCCAACGTTTTCTGTGAAGCTATTAAACGCAATCGAAGCATCTGGAGAGCAATCTCCTGATCCTGTGCCTGTCATGGCAACATTGGGTTGATTACCACTACAGTTTTCGCAGGGACCTTCCCCACCACAGCAACAGTCGGAGTGAACAGCGAATTTTCCGGAAGGGCTCAAAAGGAATTTACCATTGCCCCATAATCTAAACTTGCCTGATGCCATTATTCACAATCACTGACGGCCTGGGTTTCGTTCGCATCCCATAGGGCGATAGAGTCATCTCGTGTATCGAAGAATGCCGAGCCCACGCTTTCGTCGGCAGGGATGGCCATCTGGCCTGCCGCTGGACGCTTTTTCTCCGGTGTTTGAGCAGAGCCCAATACGATATCGCTGGCAAGGTTGGTTATCAGGTACGTACCCGTACAGGCGTCCGAAGAGTTCCCGGCGATGCCGCCATCACTAGATACAAGGACCGGAAAGAACATCCCAGTCTTCCGAAGGTTTACAGCGGACCACGGGTTCACCCGATAGTCGGAGTCCAGATAATTCTGCCCCGTGAGATGCCAATGCCCAACGTCGCTGGCTTGGGAATCGCTTGCTGCCACCTTCCCGGTCAAGTCGCTGCTGCGAACGTCGCTCAATAGGGTATTCAAAGCAATATCTGAAACGGTATAAATATGGTCAAAGCAAGGTAGGGGATGCTCGATCATGTAAAATCGCTTCTTCAACGGAACGCTCTGGTCGAATCCTTCGTATACCATTACTTCCCGGCCGGGCCGTAGGAAGTGAAGAGCATCACTATTCTGCGGATCGTTTTCCGGAAGATTGACGACGATCTCAACGTCGGAATACGGTTGCGACCGCAGACTAAAGTTCACTTCATCGGATACGCTACCGTTGCTGTTCGATAAGTATCCTCGCTGGACAGCATAGCGGGAATCAGAGTATTCCGAGTTGTCACTGATGATTCCGACCCAAACAGAATCAAAACCAGGATGGTCAATGTAGACGCTGGAGGAAGTTCGATTGATAAGAACGCCGCCTACTCCAGTTATGTTCTCTTGGGCCGATCGCCTAAGCTGATCGAACTTCCTGGCGGAAAGGGCTTCGCCGGGCAAGAACTCTTTGATGACTTCTTTCGGGTTCATGGTCTACCAGTTTGAAGGATTTAGGTTATCAAAGTTTGCAGTATCATATGCAGCATCCGAATTGACCGAATTCCGCACAGCCTCAAACGCCCCAGAATCCTTCCTATAGAATTTGTTCCAAGTTGTATTGTGACGGTACATGAAACGGAATGTCATTTGATTTGTGAGTAAATCGCTACCGGGCACAACCTGTTCTCCGTTACCGATGCCATCGAAAAGTAGCTTCTCAGCCCCATAGTTAAACCCCTTAATTGATACAGCATCTGAATTGACTTTGCCGACACAGTTAAGGATCTTGGTTTTGTCGATCTTGTCCGTTTTGCCTGTGATTGAGATAGTAGCATGTGGATAAATCTTGACTGCGGACGTATTCGTTTTGTTCAGTGGTTCCCCATCTGTAGACCACTCAAATCCTTCACCGATCGTAAGAGCCTCGCCGCCCGCCTCCCACTGTTCGGTCCAGTCGCTCCATTCATTCTGTACGTTGCTGGAATTGTTCTCGTCAATATAGGTTACGTTGATACGAGCAAACTTAGGGCCGCCGGAGTCTGAATCGGCCTTGTCAAACGCCGTTACGTTCACCGACTCGCCGAGTAGCCACGGGAAGTCCTTATGTGGCTCGTTGATGAAGTCATCGCGGGCAACGTCCTTGTCCGACCATTCTACGATATAGCTTTCCTGGATACGGGCACCGTCTTGCGTCCAGTCCTCGCCGTAGCCGCTCCAGAGTTTTGTCCAATCAGATGCCGACATATTATGCTCCCATCACGGCCTGGATTTTCAGGCCTTCTTCGGCCATCTTTTTCATGTCCGCCGCCATATTCTTTTGTACGTCTAACTGCTGCTGACTAAGTTTCAGTTCCGGCGACATGGCCGAACTCTGAATACTGCGATAGAGATCCGCAACTCCCATCCACTGGCCGGACGGGGCTTCAGTCTTTCCCATCTTGTCGGCAAGTTGATTCACAAGAGCGGCATACTCAGGCGGGACTTTACCTTCACCATATGCCTTCGTTAATGCTCCCATCTTGCCGGTGCGGAATTGTTCAGCCTGAAAGGTTTTCTTCTGTTCGGAAGACATAAACCCAGCAGCCGCGGCGACGATAGGAGCAAGTGCTCCTGATCGTTTTCCTAGCGTCTTAATTTGATCACGGGCATAGTCATTGTCTAGCTTCTTAACCATAACCTTCTGAGCTTCTGCTTCTTCCTTATCATACTTCTGTTGTATGTTGCTGAATTCAACAGCATACTTCTTTTTCAGTTCATCTTGTTTGATTACGTTACCCTTAGCCGCCTCCAGTTCCTTCTGTTGCCGGAGTTTCATCAGGTTCATCTCGCGTAGCCGAGCGTCTTCGATTCCCTTAGCCCGTTCTACAGCTACGGCGTGTTCCCCCCGCATACGTTCTTTTGTCGCGGCTTTAACACTATCCTGCATCTTGCGGCGTTCTTCAGTTTGCATATCATTGAACGCATTCAGTGGAGCCATTTCGTCATACTGCCTACTGGCCCCAAGACGCCCCTTCTCGGTTGCCTTATTCTTCGCAATTCCAGCTTCGGCAACATCCAAATCTCGATTGTACTCTTTTCCAATGCTCCGTAAGATTTTGATCCTTCCCTGAGACGTCTTTATACCTTTACGGAGTCCTCCTGAATCTTGTCCACCCCTTGCATCTATTTCTCTCTGATTGCGAGCTATCTTTTTCTCTTGTCTTTCAATTAAGATCCCCACTGATTTGATTCGCTTTTGAGCATTGGTTTTTTCTGTTTCCCACTTCTTCTTTGCTTTATCCTTCTCAATTCTTTGGATCTCTTCCCCGACCTTTTTTAGAATTACAACGTCGCCTGTTTTGTCTCCTGTGATCTGAGAAAGCAGATTGCGTAATTCAGGATAGGCTGTTTTTAGTTTAGCTAAAGCGTCAAGTTCCTTATCAGCAGGACCCTTCCCTTTTTCCCGTTCTGCGTTTGCCTGTTTCATCGACTCAACTAAACTAAGATTGGCATTAGCTGCTTCGCGTGTTGCTGCCGTCAACTCTTCCATCTTTGCTGCAGCCGTGGTATTATCGTCAATCCAGCTTTCCATAGAATTACCCATAGTATCAAACATACTATTGAGCTTTTCCCACGCAAGAATAAGAGCAATCGCAGCAGCGGCCATCATTATCCATCCAGTAGGCCCCGCCATCAAAGTCATATTCAAGATAGCGACCGACGCAGCTAGAATTTTAACTACCCCCGCCATGATAATGATCTTCGCCGACACGGTGATAATCCACTTTAGATTTTCAGCAATTACCGCCCCATTTTCCTTCAGTGCAACAGCCAATCGTTTAAGGAAAGTTGTCCCTTCTTTGATATCAGGAAGGAACGCTTTACCAATAGCGCGGGCGACGTCAAGGAACCCTTGCTTCATCTGACCTAGATGGAAAGCAACGGTCTTCTGACGTTTCGCAAATGCTTCCCACGTCATGCCAGCGGCATCGCCCATCAATGCAACGTCCTTCTGTAGTCCGGACAGGTCCTGCATAGCAGCGGCGACGGCCTTTAGCCCACGTATGTTTGGGAACAGGACAGCGACTTGCTCTGTACTCAGTTGGTTAACTCTGGCCATAATACCAGACAAACCCTCTGCGGCAAGCGAAGCCGTATTCAATTCAAAGCCGAGTTCCTTTGCTAACGCCGCTCCTTCATCTGTCGGCTTAAGGAAGGACCGAATTACACCAACTACGGCCGTCATTGCCTGACTAGAATTCACACCAGCTCGTGTTACCGTGGCAATAGTTGCGAGCAATTCATCCAGGCTCAGTCCGGCCGTCGCCGCCGTTGCCGCGGCTTTGCCGATGGTCCCGGCGAGTTGTCCGAATGTGAGTTTACCTCGTTTGACCGTAGCAAACAACTTGTCACTGATTTCATTTGCCGAGTCGGCTGACATACCGTAGGCGTTCATGATCGTAGTGATTGCGTCTGCGGACGTGCCTGTATCAGTAATACCAGCACTTGCTGCACGGGCGGCAACCTCTAAGACTTCCATTGCCTTCGCAGGGGCAACAGAAGCAGAGAGAATATCGTATAGGCCTTTGCTTAATGTCTCTGTCGCTTCACCAAATTGGACGCTGAGTCTTTGTAGTCCTTTTTCATATTCTGCCATGTGAAACATGGAACCCTCGCTAAGCATCGTACTAACGATGGCGAGTTGCTTCTGAAACTTGATTGCTTCCTTGGCGGCAAACGCGATAACCCCACCCGAGATAGCAAAGGCGATCTTAGCCTTCCTTGCTACCTTGTCCATCTGTACCGACGCGGCTTGGAGCTTCGCATGAACCGCATTGAGCTTACCGCTCATCATGCCAAGGCCGGTAGTTCTGAACTCAGCGTAAAGATCGGCAATCTTCATTTAGTCACTCTTGCCCTTTATATGCTTAGGGGGCGTCAAGCCCTTCTTGCGGAAAACGTCTTGGATGGATTCATGCCGTGTGCGGGTGATCCGGCCCTTACCTTCGCCGCCGAACATCTTGGTGATCTCAAACACGTCTTTCACCCTCGCGTTGAACTCCGGTCCGGTCAACCCAAGAACCCACTGCTCGTCTTGCCCGTAGAAGTGAATCAACAGACTGAACAGGTAGTCCCATCTTAGGCGGTCTCCGCCTCCGGAGGGTTTTCGTTTGTCGGTTCCTCCGTATTGACTCCCTGCGTTACGGCGATCATATTCTCCAAGGTCTCTTCATCAATCGCCGCCCGTAGCTCCTCAATGTCCAGTTCACCGTTCGCCCGTTTGAGCGAATGCCACAACATGAACGTCATGCCCTCTGGCGTCTGCGATTCCATCTGCAATTCAAACTCGCCAATCGGTTGTGACGATAGCTCCAGTAGAACCTTCGTCCGCTCTTCAGACGAAAGCGTACCTGCCGAGTCCAAGAAAGAACCAATCTTTTCGCTACGGACATATCGCCGCAGGGCGATGTAGTCGCCCAGCGTGAACGGCACAACCTTGACTTTCTTATCACCGACAGTCAGTTCAACTTCACGGCCTCTTGCGGTTTCCATGCTATCTTCGGTTTTTGCCACGATACAGCTCCTTATAGAACGTCGGCATCCTCAATGAGCAACGTGCCCTGGAAGGACAGGCTCTCTTCCACGAGCGTTTCGACGGCCGCGGTTGTACTAATCCCAGTAATATTTGCCCAGCCGGTCAGATAGTCGCTATTCGTTTCATCATAGTAGAACCGAACTACTGCTTTCTTCCCTGCAAGGGCCTGTAGGTTGTTGATCCAATGTCGCTCCGCCGAACCCGTCCAAGATTTCAAGCCACCAATATACTCACGCCAGCCTGTACTAGAGAAGTTAGTGGTCTCCAACGGATCACAACTAACGTCCACGCTCCATGCGTGGAACCCACCAGCCTCGATGAACGCACCCTTCCAATACGTGTAAGACGCGACGATTGCAGCGTCGGACGCCACTACCGTCGTGAACGACAACGCTCCCTTCGGAGTCATATTGTAATCTTGACCCCACTGCTGAGCAACAGCAGCAACGGTGACGCTCAGGGTATCCGGGTCCACATTTTCATTATCCAGGTCGAAGGATGACACCAATCCCGTACCTGTGCCGACAGCCTCATTAGTCACGTCAGACGTAGAAGTCACATCAGACGTAACGTAGAATGCTCCGGCGTAGCCTTTAATTTCAGCCATGCCATACCTCCATCCTTAGTTAGTCGTTCTATGAACTCGTCAGGTCGCTTGAACCCTGAAGGCTGATGCTCTGAGTTTCGACGCCTTCAACGCTGACCGCGGGCGACCAGCCGGTGATCAGGCACTTGCCCGTCAGGTAGTTAGTCGTGTCGCTCAGGAAGAACGTTCCCGTCACTTCTGTGCCAACGTCACTCGGAACCATGCGATACGTTCCATCCGTGTACAGCTCACAACTACCCGTCCACGATTTCAGACCAGCGATGAACTTCCTCCAGCCAGTGCTGGTGAAGTTAGTCGTGTCGAGTGCATCGGCCGACAGGTCCAGGGACCAAGCGTGCGTATTGTAGCTCACGTCGCTATCAATCACGCCGCCGAGGTCGATCTGTCCGTTGTATCCTGCAATTTCCGCCATGTTAATTTCTCCTATGGCTTACTTAAAAGTGATGCTGTAGTCAATCGTTTTCATCCAGCATCGGTCCTCTGCGAACCACTGGGCGTTGGTCTGCCCAGCTCTGATACACCCAATCGCAGACGCCGAGTCATACGTAAGGGTCTTTCTGTTAAATACCAAATCCAGATCGCTGGATATGGCCTCAATGTATGCTACGCTAGACCGCTTATCGAAGAGGCTGAACTGTACTGTCACATCTTCAAACTGATCAGCGAACGTATTTATAGGATCGTCCGTCACAAAGTGGTAGGTGATATAAGGCATCGTCGTTCCGTCCGGAACGTGGTCATAGCATACGTCGCTATCTACCGCCGTACTCAAAGCAGCGTTACCGTTGGCCGTTGCTAGGACGGCCTTTTCCAGGTCCCGCCTATCTGCTCCTACAGCCATATTACACCGGACCCTTCATGCTCGATGAGCTTTTCGCTAAGCGGGCCTGAATGATCGGTATCGCCTTCTTCAAGGCAGGACGCATGAACGGCCTAGGGGCCATTCGCCTAGTTCCGAACTCCAGGTATTTGCCGTAGACCACGTTTGTACCTACCCGGCCAAGTGGAATCGTCGGGTGCATCTCAGTTGTAATGCTTCCTCGCAACCTGTTTGATTGTACCCACGGAACCTCGCCAGGCTTGCTGCGGAATGAGCCGGTCTTCCTCATCCGCTTTTCAATCTCGCTCTTCTTTACCCGCTTCCCTGTTTTCGTATCTATATAGCGAGCACTGGACTGCACGTTTCGCTTAC